>Ga0068872_10000507_pt1 | contig 32983 bp, 35 predicted proteins | sample NOAtaG_7_FD_66441 | JGI IMG/M metagenome (GOLD analysis project Ga0068872, IMG submission 66441) | Freshwater lake microbial communities from Lake Erie, under a cyanobacterial bloom - NOAA_Erie_Diel1S_2200h metaG | ecosystem: Environmental > Aquatic > Freshwater > Lake | place: USA: Ohio, Lake...
TGTCACCCTGAGCGGAGTCGAAGGGTGACATTCGTTAGGCGAAGGATTAAAATGTGGAAGTGGTTTCGAGAGCCTCAACCACCCGGGACTTCGAACGCCGCTACAACCCGGTGACTGAGGTTCTCGAAGTCACCGAGAGAATGTCACCCTGAGCGTAGCCGAAGGGCGACACAAATTATTCATCAATTGTCAGGCGAAGAGTTAAAATATCGAAGTTCATTCTTCGACTCCCTGCCTAGCCGTCAGGCAGGGAGTCGAAGGATGACACTCATAACTCATAATTCATCACTCCCAACTCATCATTCATAACTCATCATTCATAATTACCCCACCTTACTCCAATCAGGCCTATTCTTGTTTTGGTAAGAAAGATAAGCTTGATACACCACATTCTTCGGCAATTTTAATTCATGATCTTCATCCAATATTTGCTGCGCAGCATTGCGCGCCATTTGAAGTATCTGTCCGTCTTTTGCCAAGTCAGCAAGCTTCAGATCCAAAACACCGCTTTGTTGCGTGCCTTCAATATCTCCGGGGCCGCGCAGTTTCAAATCCACTTCACTAATTTCAAAACCATCTGTGGTGCGCACCATGGTTTCAATGCGTGTTCTGCTGTCTGCTCCTAATTTATAACCACTCATTAAAATACAATACGATTGATCGCCACCTCGCCCTACTCTTCCGCGTAACTGATGTAATTGCGATAAACCAAAGCGCTCGGTGCTCTCAATTACCATCACACTGGCATTTGGAATATTCACACCAACTTCTATCACGGTTGTTGCCACCATTATTTGCGTTTCGCCTTTAATAAAGCGCTGCATCTCAAATTCTTTTTGTTCGTTGCTTAATTTACCGTGAACAATACTTATTTGATACTTGGGTGGTTGAAATTCCTTTAACAGATCATCATGTCCTTGTTGCAAATTTTGGTAATCTAATTTCTCGCTTTCTTTAATAAGCGGATAAACCACATATACTTGTCTTCCTAATTCAATTTGCTCTTTCATAAAACCAAACAAACGCAAACGTTGCGCTTCGCTAAAGTGCATGGTTTTAATAGGCTTGCGTCCCGGTGGTAATTCATCGATCACGCTTGTATCCAAATCACCGTATAAGGTCATGGCTAAGGTGCGCGGAATTGGCGTAGCCGTCATAATTAAAATGTGCGGAGGCTGAATATTTTTTCTCGACAAACGTGCGCGTTGCTCTACCCCAAAACGATGTTGTTCATCTATCACCACAAATCCTAAATTCTTGAACACCACTTTGTCTTCTATCAACGCATGCGTTCCCAATAAAATTTGGATCTCTCCACTGGCAATGCCTGCCAAAATTTGTTTACGCTCTTTGGCGGTACTCGAACCCGTAAGTATAGCTGTAGTTACCGGAAGTCCTTTTAAAAATTCCAAGAACGTTGTATTATGTTGCTGCGCCAATATTTCCGTGGGCGCCATCATACAGGCTTGATAGCCGTTATCAATGGCCAACAACATGCACATCAAAGCCACCAATGTTTTTCCACTTCCCACATCGCCTTGCACCAATCTATTCATTTGTTTGCCGCTGCCAACATCTGCTCGTATTTCTTTGATCACGCGTTTTTGCGCGCCCGTTAATTCAAAGGGTAAATTATGATTAAAAAAATCATTGAACAGCGAACCCACTTTACTGAACACAAAACCTTTGATGGTATGCGTGCGAATTTTATTTAAACGCAACAAACGCAATTGCACAAAAAATAATTCTTCAAACTTGATGCGATAAATAGCAGCTGCTAAATTCTTTTGATTCTCCGGAAAATGTATTTGATACAAAGCTGCAAAGCGTGGCATTAATTTAAAATCGCTTTTTAATTCCTCACTCAAATTCTCTTCTATATGCTCGGGCTTGATGCTTAAAAATAATTGCTTCAGCACTTTTCTAATGCCTGCACTATCCAAACCTTTGGCTTTTAATTTTTCGCTCGAATTATACACCGGTTGAAATGCCGAGGGCGGATCTTTTTCCCAATCGCTCACCGCATCAATTTCAGGATGCGCTAAATTAAATCGTCCTTTAAATTCCGATGGCTTTCCGTACACCACATACTCCACACCAATTTTTAATTTACTGGCCATCCAATTATGGCCTTTGAACCACACCAGATCAATAGTGCCGGTGTTATCTCTAAACTTTGCAATTAATCGTTTGGCCTGGCGCTCGCCTTGCATTTGTATGCCTTCAATCACACCTCTTAGTTGAACTGGAACCGAATCATCCGTGATACTTTTTACAGTATAAAATTTGGTACGATCCACATGTCTGAACGGAAAATAAAAAAGCAGATCCTTGAACGTAAAAATACCGGCTTCTTTTTGCAGCATTTCGGCACGTTGCGGACCAATACCTTTTAAATATTCTATAGGCGTATCTAACATTGTTGGACCTAAAGTTACAAGAAGAAAATTAAATACGTTTTTAATAGGAAAATAAATGTTTGGGCGTGTCCCCCTGAAGCAGATTTGCTCGAAACATTAAACGTACTTTGGCTTCAGGGAGCCGGGCTTTACGCTCCAATCTTTTGTTCGTTCCTCACAAAAGGATTTCCGCTGCACTCCCTCACGCGTCCCGCTTAAAAAGAGACATCTGCCTCTCTTTAGGGCACCCGCGTGAGCGATTGAAGCGAAAAGCCCTGCCAAGGACTTTGCGTGATGTTTGTTGGGCGAGGAGGCGACCGAAGGAAGCCACCGCAGACCTACAAACATAGCAAAGGACTGGCAGGCTTGTAGCGAAAAGCGCGACGGCGAGCCAAGTTCTTTATTTTTTACAGTGAGCTCGCCGGCACGCCCAAAAAAAATAAAACCACCCTGTTGAAACAATTACGTATTTAAAATTCAAAAGCGTGCTTATACATGTAATTTTGTATAAGTGCTCAAACGTATTAGTCTTATATTGGTTTTATTGTTTTGCTTTCAAGCAAAAGCTCAGTTTTTAGATTCGCTGAATATAGTATTTAAAAGTAAATCCATTATTGATGCGCGATTAGAGTCGCGCTATAGCTTTATTCGTAATACACTTATTTCTGTAACCGGCGTTCGCTTAGGCGTTGCCTACAAACGTAAATTGCGCATTGGTGGCGGCATAAGTTGGCTTAAAACCAATAGAGATTATTCGTTTTACAGTAAAAATAGTAATGGCGAACTTATTGAAACAAAAAAGTATCTCAAGTTCGCGTATTTGTGTTACTATATTGATTTTGTATATTACCGCACTAAGCGCTGGCAATTAAGTGTGCCTATTCAAGCAGGAACAGGGCTCGCCTGGTTTCAAAAAGAAAAAGCATACTCTTTAAATAATGGTGATAGAAAAAACTTCATCCTCTTGTACGAACCGGGCATTACCGTGCAGTTTAAAGCCTTTAGATACCTTGGTGTTGGGGGCGATGCGGCCTTTAGATTTTTACTGAATCGCTCAAAAAAAATAGGCGAACAATTAAATTCGCCTACCCTTAGTATTAAAGTTTTGTTTTGGCCCGACCAGTTGTTTTATGTTGTAGCGCCTAAAAGTAAAATAACTAAGCTCTACGGTCCGGCTGAATGGTAATTAAGAAATGTTGATGGTTTCGTAGCATTTAAGATCGCCTGCAGTTCCCATATAATTTGCATCAATGTTCACTAGGCCTACTTTTTTCACTTGCTCTTTTGTAAGTGGCTTCAGCGGGTACCAACGATCATCTTGTACTTTCAATTCTATATCCTTATTCGCAATAAGTTGATTAAGCTGTTTTTGAGTTAAAAATAGTACGCCTTCCTCCTCATCTTCGCTCTCCGGGTTCAATAAAGTTCCAACCAATTGAAGTTTTGGAACATCGGGCTTATATTTAAATTCCAACTCTTGTTGGGTGTTGATCTCTATGTATGCAATTCCGAGTACGTGTAGCTCTGCCATTTCAGTAATTTTTATGCAATTTTAAAAAAATAAGGCCAATTTAACCAATAATTTAGGCTCTATTTTAGTATAATTAACCCTTTTGTTGAAAAATTACCTTTTAAGCAAAGCCTAGGAATTTACAATGGAATGCAATTGCTCATACAAACCGCGCCACTGTTGACCTTTAGGATTATTGGCCAACATATCATTATGAAAAACGATGATAAACTGACCGTTGAAAAATTTAATTGTTTTTACATAGGAGCGTATGATGTCGATGGCTTTTGTAGTATCTGAACCACTTTGCTTGTCTAAACATACATCGCCCAGGCAAAAAGGGTGCAATTCGAGCGGACTTTCTTGCTCCAAACCCAGATCGTACCACTTGAACGAATGGCACACACTTGCTCTAAAACCGTTGATATTAGTGTATCCCAGGCTATAATCGTTCTTAATTCCCGATTGAATGAGGTTGGTATAGGTAGTCGGGAATTTTAACATCCCAAAATGCTGGCGCGAATGCACAACTTCCTTGTGAGTGATGCCTCCAAGCCTTGATATTTCGATCTTGAGCTGTTGGGTGTTAAAATTGGAGGCAAAAGACGGATGAATTCCTGTTAACGAGTAATCGGCAAGGTGCTTCATCAACTTTTGAAAGGTTAAACTGCTTGAGGGGTGATTCTTGTCGTTCATGCCATAATCGCCTAACAGAAAAAAATAGATCACATTGGCCTTGTTCTTTTTGTTGGTGTCAACCAAATAGTCGTAACAATCAAATTCATCTACTTTACCAAATAGCATGGTTTGAATGCGTTGCTTGAGTTGCGTAAAATTGCCGTAACGAATATCACTTGCAACACCGGCCAGCGAACGCACAAAACCTTTATGTTTGAATTTGTACACATTATCAATGTCGATGGTGGTGATGGCACTGAATTTTATTGGCTGAAGTACCATGGATGGAAATTTTTGTTGAAGCGCTTTGGTAATTCCGGCGCACCACATATTCACTAAAGGCTTATCCAAAAAATCGTTTTGCCAAGCTAAGCTGCTTCTAAAATCAAATACATTGTATTTATTGGCTTTAAAGGGAAGATATTCTTCGTAACGCGACACTAACCAAAAGGCAGCGCCAAACATATCAAAAGGCACATCTCCCGAGGTATTCTTAAAAAAATATTTATAGTAAGTTTCGTTTGAATGAACCTCTATTAAATAATCCTTCACACCATAATCAAACAATACCGAATGAGGTACTATCTGTAAGCTGTTATCAAAGGGTTTACTTGAATAATTGATCTTTATAAGCTTCGAATCTGCAAACTCGCTTTCGTTGGAAGTGATGCTTACATCTAAACCAATGATGCGGGTAAACAAGGTATTTACTATGTACCTTAGGCGATTACTCGAGTTTGCTGAATATAGAAGAGCCTTAGTGATGGTAGTGTGATTGCACAAACATAATTACTTCTTTAATCTGCTCCATATCACGCTATTTTAAGAACAAATTAAAAAAGCACTGTTGATATGTTGTTTGCCTAAGGTAAATACGCTTTCATAGGATGCATAAATTAGAGGAAAAATATAGTAATGTCCGATATTTCCAGCTTCTTTTCACCGGTTGATATTTCTGTTCTTATTCCGGAAGAACTAAATCCGCTTCAATTAGGAAGCCTTATTACCATTTACAAAGAAGGAGACGATTTTCCTGAGCTTGAAAATGCAGACATTGCCATTATTGGAATTGCTGAAAGTAGAAATTCGGTGAACAACGAGGGCTGCATGTATGCCTCCAATGCCGTAAGAAAATATTTATACAAATTATTTAGCGGAGAGTTCAATGCAAAAATACTGGATCTGGGAGATATCCATGCCGGACACAGCACGGAAGATACCTATTACGCGGTAAGAACCACAGTGGATGCGCTTATTCGTAAAAATATTATTCCGATCATGATCGGTGGTTCGCAAGACCTGAGTTATCCGCAGTTCCTAGGATATAAAGACCTTGAGCAAACCATCAATATTGTAAGCATTGATAGCATGTTTGATATTGGTAATCCTGAAGCTGACATCAACAGCAACTCTTATTTAGGAAAGATCATTTTACATCAGCCCAATTATTTATTCAATTTTAGCAATGTGGGTTATCAAACCTATTTGGTAGATCCGCATAGTTTAAAAATGATGGAGCGTTTGTTTTTTGATGTGTACAGATTAGGACATGTACGTGATAAGATCGAAGATGCAGAGCCTATCATCAGACAAGCGGATATGATCACCTTTGATATTACTGCTATTAAAAATTCAGATGCGCCCGCACATCCTAATGCATCGCCAAATGGATTTTACAGCGAAGAGGCTTGTCAGATGATGCGTTATGCAGGCATGAGTGATAAATTATCGTCCATTGGTTTTTACGAATTGAATCCTGAATATGATATCAATGGAAAGACCGCACATTTATTAGCACAAATGATCTGGTGTTTTTTAGATGGCTTTTACAGTCGCAAAAACGATTTCCCAAGCAGAAGTAATGCCGATTATTTACGTTTCCATGTGGTGTTAGAAGATAAATACGATATCAATTTTTATAAAAGCAAAAAAAGCGATCGTTGGTGGATGGAGATTCCCTACCCTTCGCATAAGGATCTTAAATTTGAGCGTCATACCCTAATTCCTTGCTCCCCTAAGGATTACGACATGGCTATGAATAATGAGATACCGGATAGATGGTGGCAAACGTATCAGAAATTGTCCTAAAGTTTTTTAGTAACCTGTTGGCTAAAAATAAATTACTACTTTAAAAAGCAAGATCATATGAAGAAAATTATACTTTTTTTTTATTCTGTTTTCTAGTTTGGTTTCCGCACAAACTATTTGCACAGCAACGGCTAGCGGTGCATGGAGTGGAGCAATTTGGTCATGTGCTTCGGGGCCAACTTGCGGGGCAATTATAGTTATTCCAGCAGGCCGTAGCGTAACCGTTACTTCACACGCAGATTATTACTCTTCTTGCGCTGCTTGTCCGGCATCTCCTTGTACCGGAACATGTCCTACTCAAATGCTTGTGCAAATTAGTGGCACACTCTCTTTTGAAACAGGAGGAGGAAAATTAAGTATGCCATGTTGTTCAGGATTAAATGTCTTAACTTCTGGCAGTATGATACCCCAAGGGTCAGGATCATCCAATGAATTAAATATTTGCAATGTAAAAGTTTGGAAAGCTTCAGATGGAATTAAAGGACCAGGCACTTGCTTTCCCTCACCTTGCGGCTCATACTTACCAGTTGAATTCGTAGCATTTACCGGAGAACTAGAACAAAAAATAGTTAATTTATATTGGAAAACCTTAACCGAAACAAATAACAACTATTATGAGGTTGAAAAAAGTTCAGATGGTATAAATTTTGAGAAAATTGGAACAGTAAAAAGCAAAGCTTCTACTGGAAATAGCATGAATCCATTAGAATATACCTTTATTGATAAAGACCTGAAACATCCGATCTATTATTACCGATTAAAGCAAGTTGACCTAAATGGGGATTTTGAACGTACAAAAGCCATCAGCGTAAAAATTTACGCCGCTAAATTCAGCATTTTTCCTAATCCTAACAACGGAACATTTAGTATTGATGTTCCAAGCGTTAACCTTCACGAAGAATTAAGTGTAAAGATCTATAACGCTATGGGGCAATTGGTACATGAATCCACTGAATACGTAAAAAACCACAACATCACCGGTTCACGCGTGGATGTTACACCGGCTCAAGTGTTACCAAAGGGGATTTACCTTTCTACCATCAGTTTTAAAGGTGAAACACATCAGTTAAAACTTGTGGTTCAATAACAGCTCGTGTTATTTTTACCGCTTGTGTAAAAACGCTTACACTACTTCTCTTTTAAAATTACCTTTAGTTGATGATCAAACTAAAACTACTCACAAGCTTTGTGCTGTGCGCTTTACTTTCTTTTTCTCAAATTAAAAAGGGAAGCAAACTAAAATATGCCGATGGCAAAGAATTGATAAACGCTATGTACAAAGCCTATGCGCCAAACAAGTGGTATAAATACTTTACGTTCAGTCAAACATGGAGTTCTACAGAAACGATTCTGTAATTAGAAAAGATGTTTGGCATGAAGCCTATTCGCCCGGGAGCTTAGTGATCAAGTTTGGTTCAAAGAACTCAAAGGATGGTGTTCTGTTCAGTAATTTCATGGTACATTCTTTTGAGCAAGGAAAAGAACCGCGTTCGGCACAGCGTGTTCATGATTTATTATTAGTTGGGCTTGACGTTTATTTTTATGAGCCTGCAAAGACAATTAGAATACTAGATTCATTAGGTTATTGCACATCAAAAATTCATGAAGACGTTTTTGATGGGAGAAAAGTTTATGTAGTTGGTGCAGATAAAGGCGATCTGGAAAGCAAACAGTTTTGGATAGATGCCGAACGTTTGTACATGCACCGCATCATTTATGATCAAAAAGGAAAGATCAATGATGTGATCTTTGGCGATTACACCAAAATGGAAAGTTATTGGATGAGTAAAACCATCATCTTTAAAACCAATGGTAAGTTGGGTTTAATTGAAAGGTATTATGATATTAAATTTCCAAAGTCGATCAACGCAGATTGGTTTGATCCAAAAAAGTTCAATGAGCTTGTGTTGGATTGATTGATTGATTCATTAATAAGGTGAATATGGAAATATTTTGCCCCTCTGGGGCAATAGTTTCTGCTTAGCATTTTTTTAAAATGGTTTGGCTCCTCTGGAGCCACAATACTTTTTGTTAATTGCGGTCCTGGAAGGACCAAATATTTTTAAACGCACTTGCTACAAGCTCTTGCGGCCCCTGCGGGGCCGAACAATTTTGCTTGTCTGCCATAACAATTGAAGACTAACAAAAAAACCGCGTTGGGTTTCCCAAATCGCGGCTTTCATTTTCTTATTTAAATTCCTTATGCCTTATCTTTCAAACTCTTTTTCAACTTAGTCTTGGGTCCCATCCCCCTCTTTGAGGGGGATGGGATTGAAAAAACCGCGTTCGGTTTCCCAAAACGCGGCACTGCCTGCCTTGCCGGAAGGCAGGTTGACGACATGAAATTGTTTATTCTATAATTAATTTCTTCACATGCGAATGTCCACCCTGCGCTACTTTTACAAAATAAATTCCTTTTGAGCTAGTGCTAATATCTATGGTATTACTGTACTTTCCTGAAAAGTTATTTAGTTTATCTGTATAAACCGACTTTCCGTTTATATCTAAAACATCTACCGTTGCATCACCTTTATCTGCTAACTCAAAACTTAAATTAAGTGATTGACCATTGCTTGGATTTGGAAAGAATTTAAGATCCTTTACCTTTAATTCACCATCAATTTTACCTTGCTCTTTATTGATCTTTTTTAATTCTGCCTCATTTGGCTCCTCCACACTAATATGTATTGTGATCATAGTAGTGCGACACACTTTTGTACTTCCCTTTTCACCTTTTTGAAGTTCCTCCGCCATTTTTTCGGTACGTTCTTGATTGAACTTTTGCATCTCAGCAGTTAGTTCCTTTATTTTTTGCTCTTTTTCGGCATCAGTAAGGTTTCCTTTTAACTCTTCGCCTTTTAATTCAATGATCTGAATTTGCTTTCCATCCATTGTTCCACCGTTTCCATCTTCGATCTTTAGCGATTCAATATCATCAGTGGTATAGGTTGTATCGGTGATCTTTTCTACCCCATTAATATTCTCAACCTTCTTAATTCGAATGGTTGCTTGCTTTTTCTCAGCTGATGCTGAATTGCTGTTTTGTGCATTTGTAATAAAAATGCTTAATACCGCTGCGATAATTAGTTTAGCTTTCATAGTGTTTTGTTTTAATTGGTTATATTTATAAGGCAAAGGTATCCTGACCATCATCTACAAAGGGTTAAGGCCGGGTTAAACAGAGTTAAGGAAAAGTTAAAGTGGGATCTTTGTGTTAAAGTATGGTTAATTTTACCCTGTGAATCAACGGCAATTTAAAATAATCAGTTTCTTACTAGGTTTAGCCCTAATGTGTATTGTTGTAATGCAAATTGTATGGGTTAGAACTATGGTTGCTAACTCAAAAAAAGAATTATTAAGGCAGTTTAGTGAGGCCTTAACCAATACCAGCAACGAATTACAGCGATTGGAAGACACAAAACGTGTAAGTCAAAATATAATGGAGGGTTTAGATCAAAACCAACTCCAAAGTCAATTCAGCAATATCAATGTTTCGTCCACCACTCGTAAAAATAATCAAGGTACTAAAGTACGCGACACCTCCTTTACGATCATTCAGTATGATTCTTCATCTGACAACAAAAATAGGATACTGATCAAAAAAGTTCAAAATTACGGCGATGGCGATTATACCGACTCCGTTTTTACAAAAGTGATACTTTCAGATACTCAAGTGAAGATAAATGATCGAATGAAGAACATTGATTCATTGATAAAAAAACTGGTAGTTGAATTCGAGAAAAAAGACATTGATATCAGAGAAAGAATTAACGAAAAACAAGTAACTGAGGTTCTCACAAAAGAATTACATAAAAAAGGTTTGGATGTTCCATTTGAATTTGCAGTGTTCAATAATAAGACTAAACCGCTCATTTACTCTAAAGGATATATTGCCGATACTTCTCATCTCATCATGCCGCTATTTATGCAGGATGTGTATCGCAAAAAAAGTTTCCTCACGGCCTATCCAAGTAATTTGAGCGCTTATATATGGTCGAACTTAAAAGATCAGTTAAGCTTAAGCATCATTTTTACGGTATTGATCCTAGCGATCTTCATCATAACCTTTAGAGCTATATTAAAACAGAAAAAAATAAGTGAGATCAAAAATGATTTCATTAATAACATGACACATGAATTAAAAACGCCAATTGCCACCATTTCACTTATCATTGATGCGTTAAAGAATCCGTTGGTAAAGAATAATGCTGATCAGTACAATTCATACATGAATGTTTTAAAAGAAGAGAATGATCGATTAAACGGACACGTTGAAAGTGTATTACAGGTGGCCCTACTTGATCAAGGAAATTTGGAACTAAATTATTCGGAGATCGACGTCGTTAATTTAATAAAAAATTGCATTGAAAATTTTAAAATGCAAATTCAAAATAAGGGTGCCACCGTAAACATAAAAGGATCAACTATTTCAAAAATACAGGCAGATGTATTTCATATAACAAACGTGTTCAATAATTTAATCGACAACGCGTTAAAATACTCTAAAGAAAAATGCGAAGTTGAGATCCATATCAAAGAGGAGAATAACCTGATCAGCATCTCTGTGAAAGACAATGGTATTGGTATGACAAAGGAAGTTCAGAAAAAAATATTTGATAAATTTTATAGAGCTGAAGGAGGAAATATTCACACAGTGAAAGGATTCGGATTAGGCTTAAGTTATATCAGATCAATTGTAGAAGCTCATCAGGGAAGCATTGAAGTTCATAGCGAATTAAATAATGGAAGCGAATTTATTGTAAAACTTAAAAAATGACCAAGCAAATTTTACTTGTTGAAGACGAAAAGAATTTTGGCAGGATCCTAAAGGATTATTTGTCGATGAATGGTTATACAGTTGTATTATGCGAAGATGGCGAACAAGGCTTGGCGAGTTTTAAGGAAGGTAAATTTGACCTTTGCATTTTAGATGTGATGATGCCTAAAAAAGATGGATTTACTTTAGGCAATGAAATAAAAGAAATTAATGTTCAAATTCCCTTGTTATTTCTTACTGCAAAGGGAATGAAAGACGATATATTAAAAGGCTATAAACTTGGTGCAGATGATTATATTACCAAACCTTTTGATTCGGAGGTATTATTATATAAGATCAAAGCAATTTTAGGTAGAAACAATAAAACAGAAAGTAGTGTTGAAGAATTTGAAATAGGAAGCTTTGTGTTCAATTCAAAAATGCGAACACTCAAACAAGATAACACGCAGATCAAATTATCTCCAAAAGAATCTGCTTTATTAAAAATGCTGTGTGAGTTTAAAAATGATGTGATGCCTCGAGAAAAAGCGTTGAAAGAGATTTGGAAGGAAGATAATTATTTCACAGGGAGAAGCATGGACGTTTATATTGTAAAATTACGCAAATTCCTTGCTTCAGATCCTAAGATAGAGATCAATAATCTACATGGCAATGGTTATTGTTTGCAGGTGAAATGAACATAAGCTTTAACGATACATCTATTACCAAGCTTGGTCCCATCCCCCTCCAAGAGGGGGATGAAAAAAAAGCTGCACCAAGTTCCCTCAATGCAGCTTTAATTTTTCAAGTAATGGTGATTATATTTTATCTTTCAATCTTTCAAATTCTTTTTCAATAGCCGCAGGCTTATTCAACACATAAGCATCAAAAAAGCTAAACACTAATCCTACGCCCCATCCTAATGTACACCAAAGAGGCCACGGCGTGTGCTTTAAAAAGCTTCCGCTTTCTTCGCTATCCCCTAGATACCAAAGTATCCATAAAAAAGTGTTCACTATCAGGTAAGCTACAAGCTGACCTTTAAACCCTACTCTTTTTTTCGCCTGCTTCCAAAGTTGGCGTTCTCTGTCGTTTTGCAATGTTGTTTCCATATTATTTTTTTGTATTTATATATTGTTTTAAAATTTTTACATAGTCTTCAAAGGCACTAATTCCTTTTGGTGTGATCTTACAAATGGTAAGCGGGTAATTATCTTTGAACTTTTTTTCAATGTCAATGTAATCCGCTTCTTTCAGTTTTTGTATCTGCACGCTAATGTTACCTGCACTTGCGCCTGTTTCTTCTTTAAGGTAAGTAAATTCAGCCTCCTTAACCGAAACCAATAGCGAAATGATAGCCAACCTTAACTGCGAATGCAGAATTGGGTCGAGTTCTTTAAACATGTTGTTGCGATTTAAATTTTGATCTTAATAAATGTCCCGGAATTACATAACTGCACAAAAGGGCAATGGATATAATTAATAACTGATCCACTTCTCCACAAAAATTTGATAAGAATGCACAAGCAAACGAAAGTAAGCTTCCAATAATAAGCGGTTTAAAATTAAGTATACCACCACAAACAAAAGTTGCCACACCATATAAGATCATGAGCATAAAATAGGTAACCTTAATACCATATTGAGGCATACACACTAAAGTTAAAACCATTCCAATTCCAAAGGCCCCCCATAAATAACCTAAATAAGTGCCTACATATGTTTTTACTTTTACCTTTTTTCCTTGCTTGAATCCATAAACTGCCGAAATAATTCCGCCTAACGGCATTAATATAGCCCAAACATATTCGCCGTGCTGAATATGAAGTTTTAAAGTAGCGTAATGAATCAGTGCTGCTGCAATTACATTCCACCCCCAAAAGATCAATAAAAAGCCATCATCGGCTAATTTGCTTTTTGCATTGTTGATCATCTTATTGATGATGTCCATACTTTCTGTTGCTTCTAAATTTGTGTTTTCCATGTTTATTTGATTTGATTACACAAATGTAAAGTAGTTTATGTTATAAACCAAATGAAAATGTAAACTAAATCATAATTAATTGATAATCAAACTAATAAACTTAATTTTGTATTGGTTGGAAATAAATAATTACAACTTTACGACGATAATTCTCTTTGAAGGGGAGTTTTTTGGGAGCACTTTCAAATGATAAACCCCTGTTGCCAAACTCGAAAGATCGATCCTCTCACTTGAATAATGATTCGCTTCTTCATAAACTAAATTGCCGAGGTTATCATACACCTTTAATCCAAAATCATCAGAATTATTTTTTAACTCTATCCATAGATCATCGCTTAAAGGATTTGGATATGCAGAAACTAGCACAGCATCAGAATTATTTTCTTTTATTCCACTTGGGGTACTCAACACTGTAAATGTAATTGAGGAAGTAAATGTTTGTCCGGGAGGCGAACATGTATTGTTTAAATTTGTAACAACACCATTGTAATTAACAGTATATACTCCCGCGGGTAAAAGACCAACATTAACTGTGTCTCTTTTTATATCATAAATGGTCAACATTCCCATCGAATAACATCGGTTAAGGTTGATCACATTTCCTACTTGAACCGTAGCAATTGATTGAGCGTTTGCATTACTGCTGAATCCAACCTCTGTAATAATTTTGATATTATCAGTAGTAGTAGGGCTTGAAGGAGTTATAGTGAAATTGTGAAAATTTTGAACGTTTTGACCTTTAAACAAACTCACAAAACAAACGGCGGTTATAATAAATAATGTTTTCATGCTTAAGGTAATCCAAAAAGCATGCCACAAAATGTTAAATGTAAATTACCCTATTTTTTTAAGTGTAGCCAAAAGCTGCTCCAGCATCTCATCCGTAAAATCCAAATGAGTTACCATGCGAATGGTTTGCTTTCCGAAGGCTACAACCTTAATATTCTTCTCTGCAACTTTGGCAATAAACTGTTCGGATGTGATTGCTTCCGTAAGATCAAATATAATAATGTTGGTATCTACCGGTAGTACTGAACTTACATAACTCTGCTTTTTTAGCTCTTCACCAATTTGCTTGGCACGTTGATGATCTTCACTTAATCGTTCAATATGATGCTCAAGTGCATAAATACCTGCTGCGGCTAAAAACCCAACTTGCCTCATTCCACCACCAAATACTTTGCGCGCTCGCCTCGATTGACGAATGAACTCTTTATTACCAAGTAATACCGATCCTGAAGGCGTGCCCAATCCCTTACTTAAACAAATAGAAATAGAATCAAATAAGGCTCCATGATCTTTAGCGTTTTCTTTTGTTTCTACTAAAGCGTTAAATAAACGTGCGCCATCTAAATGGATCTTCATATGATTAGCTCTGCAAAATGTAGAAATATCTTTTAGATCTTTTAATGTATAATAACTTCCACCAGCTTTGTTCACCGTATTCTCCAACGAAACCAAACTGGTGCGAGTTAACCAATCATAAGAAGCGTTCACATTATCCTTTATTTGACCTAGATTCAATCTTCCTCTATCACCAACTAATAATTTTGCTTGTACACCAGAGTTTTTTGCTATTCCTCCACCCTCATAATTATAAATATGACTATTCACATCACAAATAACTTCATCACCGGGGCGTGTATGCACATTAATTGCTATTTGATTGGTCATAGTGCCGCTCGGACAAAATAAACCGGCTTCATGTCCAAACATGTTCGCCAATTTTTGCTCCAGCATAATAACCGTAGGATCCTCATTAAATACATCATCACCAACTTCAGCACTCATCATGGCATCCATCATGGCTTTACTTGGCTTTGTAACTGTGTCACTTCTTAGATCTACTATCATATTTAAATAATTAAATTCATTTTTGTCAGATCGACGGTTAATATATCTATGCCACTCTTCGACTTCCTGCCTAGCCGTCAGGCAGGCGTTCAGAGTGACAACTGGTATGTCATCCTGAGCGGAGTCGAAGGATTACTTCTTCCTTAACAACATTAAACCATCACGTACAGGTAAAAGAAGGTTCTCTACCTTTGCATCCTTACATACATATTCATTGAATTCATGAATAAGTTTGGTCTCCTCATCCATTTTAGAAACTTCCCCAATCACTTTACCACTCCACAGAACATTGTCGGCAATAATTAAACCACCCGAACGTACTTTATCGATCACTGCCTTATAATAATTCAAATAATTTTTTTTATCGGCATCTATAAAAACAAGATCAATAGGCTTATCAATTTTTGGAATGAGGTCTAATGCCTTTCCTTCTATTAATTCTATTTGTTTTGAAAAAGAGGAAGACTCGAAATATTTTTTTGCAAAGAGATTTGTTTCTTCGTTCGGATCGATCGTCATTAACTTGCCCGATGATTTCAAACCCTCTGCTAAACAAAGCGCAGAATAACCGGTATAGGTTCCTATTTCCAAAATCAACTCGGGCTGTATCAATTTTGATAAAAAGCTTAGAATTCTTCCTTGCAAATGTCCACTTAACATGCGAGGTTGGCCCACCTTTAAATTTGTATCCCGGTTTAATTTCTTAAGAAGCTCGCTTTCACCCTCTGTGTGAACTTCACTATAGGTTTGTATAGTATCAATGATAAAATCCATGTGTTAAAGATAGGTTTTTTGATGAATTAGAATTTGTAATATTTTAAAAAAATGATATATTTACTATTGATTGAGTTTACTTATTATTTAAGCAAAACCTTACAATTGAACGCATTAATTGACTCCAACCAAAATAAATATCAACAAAGATCTTTATAGCAATTATAAGGAAACAGATCTGGCTATTGTTGGAATTAGGAAAGATGGCATACTAGAAATTCGTTTTAAGTTTGAGGAATATGAAGTTGATGTAAATGATCAAGATCAACTACAAGAAGTTGTAGCGCAACTTACTGATAACGCAAAGAATAAATTTCATATTTTAGTTGTGCCTGGAATGTATGGAGGAATTACACAAGAAGCTCGTAATAAAGAAATGTTTAAAACAGGCTCATTTAATCATCACAGATCGGTCTCTATAATTGTTGGCAGTATAGCACAACGTATCTTTGCTAAATTCTATTATAACATAAAGAAGCATAAACCTAATTTCCCATTCTAATTATTCGCATCGGAAGAGCAAGCCTTAAAATGGATAGGCGAAAACAAATAACTGTTCGTGCCAATTCTATTTCGCTAAAACTACCTTCTGCGTTCTGCGCTTCCCTTCGTTCGTAATGTTCACAAAATAAACCCCATTTACAACATCTCTTAGATCAACCGGAACCTGATAATTGCCGGTGTGCTGACCTTGAATATTCACAATAGTTTTAATTGTTATACCATTAATATTTGCGATCTCCACTAAAACGTCCGAACGTTTTTTAAGATCATATTTAATGGTAAACTCTCCCTTGTTTGGATTTGGAAAAACAATAAAGTCAGATGTAATATCATTTACCTCCTCCTCATCCACTTCATGAATTGTAATGGTGTCTAAGGGATTTAATGGAACTATTGAATCTTTAACGACTGGAAAATATACCATCATTCCAACGATCATATCTTCCGGTTTTGGAATTGCCACAATGGGTGAATCAACATCTGTTGAATCAATCGGAAGGATCTTTTCGATCACATAATCGTGTTGAATAGAAACGCCACCTGCTACATGTGTTTCATAATGCGACACTATTTCTCCGTCAATCGTATCCACATTTTCTAATTTATCAACTGTGGTTAACGAATCGGGAGGATCTACAGATACAACCTCACCAAGAAGTTGATTGAACTCTTCTTTTTTCACTGGTTTAACTGTTTCAGAAATTGATATCTCTCCTACCGTTTTTCCAAGATTATCGGTACAGCTAAACAAAAGCGTACCAAAACTTATAAATAAGGCGATCGTAAACATTTTGGTAACACTCATGTTTTTTGGAAGATCATTAAGATCGAGTGTAAAGTTCAAAGGTCTGTTAATTTGCGTTTTCTTAAAATGTCCGCAAACTTTTTGATCTTTATAGGCCAATAAAATATCTTTTATCTCTGTATCTGATTTATTAGAAAAATCAAATACCGATTTATTACAAGACATACAAAATTTACCTTTTTCATCGGGTAACATTTTATTCCAGTCCTCGTGGCAAGGTTCAGGAATGGTAATTATGATGTTTGACTTTTCCATATCTAAGTGGTTTTACTATTGAGATGCGGAAAATCACCGATTCCATAAAAAAAGAAGATGTTATTTTAGAGCTAGATACAACATGGCTTCAAGAGCCCATGGCACAAAAAAAGGGCTTTTCAAAGGGTAGGAAACATAACGGTTAAATATGGTTGTCCTCTGAAAAGCCCTGGCGTTTATAGTGATAAAGAACGATCTCTACACTAAAGATACGGCTCAATTCAGCTTTTATTGTGTAAAACCATTAAGTGAGCAGTTTATTCTAACAGGTGGTTGAATTTGATAAAAAGTAGGTAATTAGTGAGCGTCTTTTGCCAAGTCGAAAAACGCTGATGTAAGATCATTATACTTGAACTTAAAATTATGCTTGAGGAGTTTTTCATTGCTTACCTTAGAGCCTTCAAGCACTACTGTGGCCATCTCCCCAAAGACCATTTTTAGGATGAAGGCCGGGGCGTTTGGGAAAATTATTTTCCGATGAAGAGACGCCGCCAATGCTTTGGTAAAAATTTCATTATTCACCTGCTCCGAAGCCACCGCATTGTAAACTCCACTTTCTAGTTTTGAGGAAATGAGTTCTAAAAATATATTTACAAGATCATGAACATGGATCCATGGCATGTATTGCTTGCCGTTTCCTAATACAGTACCAAAGCCATATTTAATTGGTCCTGAAATTTTAGAATAGGCGCCTGAATTTTTCATGAGCACCACAGCAATTCTTATTATAGACGTTTTAATGCCCATTTTTATAAATGGCTCATAGCTTTCTTCCCAAAGTTTGCAGGTGGTTCCTAAAAAATCATTGGCCGGAAGATCGTTTTCAACAAAAACATGCTCTACAGTTTTACCACCGTAAATACCTGTGGCACTAGCGCCAATGAATGAAATTGGTTTTATGTTAAGCTTAACTAAGTATTCAAAAATAAGTTTGCTACTGTTTAGTCTAGAATTGATTATTTCATTCTTCCTTTTTGGGGTCCAACGTTCATCGGCAATTCCTGCTCCTGCTAAATTGATAATGTGTTCAATACCATTAAATGCCTTCTCATCAATATATGCTTTATCAGGATCCCATTTATACATTTTATAAGGCAATTCTGTGTTTAATGCTCCACGCGAAAGCACTATAGGTTCATGACCGGATGCGATCAATTTCCTAATTAAGTAATTACCTATTGATCCTGTTCCGCCTGTAATTAGTATCTTTGCCATGGGTTAGCTTAAAATTAAACAATATTTTAATATGGTATACGACGTACACATTTTTGTATGCAACAATCAAAGGGTTAATGGTCCGCGCAAAAGTTGCGGTGAAACTCATGGCTTAGAATTAGTTGCTGAATTCAAAAAACAATTAAAGGATTTAAAGATTGGATTGAAAACACGCGCTAATAAAAGCGGTTGCATGGATATTTGCGATTTTGGTCCTACTGTGGCTATTTATCCGGAAGGAACTTTTTATGTGAATGTGCAATTGGCAGATGTAACAGAAATAGTTCAATCACATATCATCAACAAAAAACCTGTTGAGCGTTTAGTATTGAAAAGATAATGAGCAAGGACATAAGCATAAAAGAGTCGTTAAGCTCAAGAGAACTTTTTGAAGCATTCAAGCAACAATTAAAAAAAGATCTAAGCGAGTGTGGTTGCGAAAGCAATTTTATAGATGCCTTAACATCTGACTTTGAGCTTATAAAACAAAGCTTAATAACTGTACTAAAAGCTCACGAAAAAAAAGCAGGATTCAATATTCAACAATTGCTTTACAGAGTAGATATCAACGAAAAACAATTAAGTTTGCGTTTGAACGAACATAAAAATGAGGACTACCTAAGTGTAATTTCAGAACTGATCATCAAGCGCATTCTGCAAAAAGTGGTTTTAAAAAAACATTTTTCAAACAATGGCCATTAGACGAGGAAATAAACAAGATCTACCACAAGTATTGAGCCTTGTGAAAGAATTAGCTACTTACGAAAAAGCTCCCAACGAAGTTGAAGTAACTGAAGCACAAATGGAAGAATGGGGTTTTGGTGCAGATAAAATATTTGATTTTTTTGTAGCAGAGCATAATGGAAAGATCCTTGGCATGGCGCTTTACTATTATAAATACAGCACCTGGAAAGGTAAATGTTTGTTTTTAGAAGACATCATCGTTACTGAAAGCGAACGCAAGAACGGTTACGGTAAATTATTATTTGATGCAGTGGTTCAAGTTGCCAAAAACGATAAGGTTAAACGAATGGAATGGCAAGTTTTAGAATGGAATGAACCGGCGATCAACTTTTACAAGAAGACCAAAACTGTTTTTGATGATGAGTGGGTTAATTGTAAGTTGACTTACGAGGAGATACAGAAACTATAATTGTAGTTTAAGAGGCAGAAACCGCAAAGTCGCCTACGGCGCACGCAAAGTTTTAGCGCAAAGCTCGCAAAGAATCTTTTAACCGCAGAAATTTATAAAGAATACAAAGAAGCTACGCTTCCGCTAAGGAGCGAACATTAATATACCCTTTACATTATTTGCGAAACCGAAGGTCTTTGCCTTCTCTTAAGTAGTGGTGGTAAAACTTAGCGCGCTTTGCGCCTCCTTGGCGAATTGCGAAGCAACTTCGCGGTTTCTGCCTCTAATTACTCGATTTCCATCATCGCTTTATAACCCGCAATGCACTTTGGAATATACCATTTACCTTTGTAAATGCTCATATCGATCACATTATTATTGCAATCAATAAAACGCCCTTCCTTGTCTCTAAGAATGTGATAAACATCACCATTATTCACCAATTCTATAACTTTTTGTTTTAATTCCTCTAAACTCAAATTTTTATTTTGTTTTCCAAGCTCCACGCCTACTTCATTGTTTAATAGATCCATCACACAACTTAAACTATCAGCCGCAAACTTATCTTCTAGTATTCCTCGTTTAAAATCAAGGTAGTTGGTCTTCTCATGCGCTTTACCCAATTTTAATACCTTATTTGGCTTTATTTTTTGTGCGAAAGCCGCAAAGTAAAACACGTGCCTAAACGCGTCCAGCTTGCCTCCTGAAGGGTAAGCGTCAAGCTTTACTTTAAGTGAATTCTCATCATATAATTTAGAAGCTTTTGAATAGATCTTCTTCACTTTTAATGCCGCAAATGGATGGCCTAATGCCCACCAAAATTCGTAACGAGATGTGCGTGGCTTGGCGCTAGAAACCTGCGCGCTTAAAACTAAGATCAGAAAAATAATTAGGTAATTGCTTCTACTTCTTATCACAATACAAAGATATGCAAATTAACAATTTAGTGTTGGAAAGATAATGAACACCTTTGATAAAGACTTTCTTTAGTTTATAACTTTGTATCGTGGACCCAAAACGCGATATGCTCAGCAAATTATTCTCAACAGCAAATACAACTCTAACTAATAGCATTAACGATATTAGAGATAAAGAATTTAGTGGGGAAAAATTAAGCTCAGAAGAAAAATTTGCGCTCTCAAATTTTGACAAATACCGTATAAAAGTCCTTAACTCACAGCCTAACGATGAAGCTTTTCATGAAGCTTACCGTAAGATCCAAGTTATCGCTAACCTTGGCGATTGGCATGATTTTTTAAACGAAGAGCTTTCTAAATAGGCCCTATATTCCCTTAAAATTCCCTTCCTTTTTACCTTTTTTTAGAGTACATTTACGGCTTGAACAATTTTATACTATGAACGTGAAAACACTAGGACAATTTGTAATTGAAAAACAGGCCGATTTCCCATACGCTAAAGGCGAATTATCGCGTTTATTAAGAGATATTGGTATTGCCTCTAAAATTGTTAACCGAGAAGTTAGCAAAGCCGGATTGGTAGAAATATTAGGCGAAACCGGTGATACCAATGTACAAGGTGAAAAAGTAAAGAAACTAGATGTTTTTGCTAACGAACAATTTATTGCAGCTTTTAAGGCGGGCGGTGAGGTTTGTGCTATTGCCAGCGAAGAAACAGAAGAGTTCATCTCAATTGATTCTGAGATCTCTAAAACAGCAAAATATGTGGTTGCTATTGATCCTTTAGATGGATCTTCAAATATTGATGTGAATGTATCGGTAGGAACTATATTTTCTATATACCGTCGTAAGTCATTAAGCGGTCCGGGTACATTGGAAGATTTTATGCAACGCGGAACCGAGCAGGTTGCTGCTGGTTATGTTATTTACGGAAGTAGCTGTATGATGGTTTATACCACAGGTAAAGGTGTAAATGGTTTTACCTTAGATCCTAGCATTGGAGAATTTTGTTTGTCTCATCCAGATATGCAAACTAAAAAAGATGGTTTAGTATATTCTGTTAACGAAGGAAATTATTTACACTTTCCTGATGGCATAAAAAAATACATCAAATATTGTCAGGAAGAAGACAAAGCAACAAGTCGTCCATATTCATCACGTTACATTGGCTCAGGCGTTGCCGATATCCATCGTAATTTAATAACCGGCGGTGTATATATCTATCCAACCACAACTAAATCGCCTAATGGTAAATTACGTTTACTTTACGAGTGCAATCCTTTAGCTTTCATCTTAGAACAAGCCGGCGGAAAAGCTTCTACAGGCGAAAAACGCATCATGGAAGTTGATCTTAAAGAGTTACATCAACGTACCCCCTTAATTATTGGAAGTGCCAATATGGTGGATACGGTTATGGAATTCATTAAGAAGTATAAAGAGCAGAAAGTATAATTTTAAAGATCATGAGTGCGAATGCTAAGCCTGTAATTTTTACAAAATGGGCAATTGCTGCACTTTTGCTTTTAAATGCATGCGCACCTTCGCGTTTAGTGAAACCACTAAAAAAAGGAGAGCAGATTGTTAGTGGAAGTTTTGGTGGACCATTGATCAAATTCTCAGGCGCACCCATTCCTTTACCTTTTACAACTTTTTCTTACGCTAAAGGCATAACAGACAAGATATCCGGATTCGCCAGCTTACATTCAACATCATTATTATTTGGTAATTTACAAACTGATCTTGGGATATGCATGGATGTATATACAAAAAACAAGTTCGGTATATCAATTACTCCTGCTATTCAAACTGCACTAAGCTTTAAGAGTGCTCAAGCAATTCGTTTATGGCCTTCCTTAGATGCCAATTTTCGTTATGAATTTACCAAAGGCTTTTTATATGCGGGAACACACTCTTGGTTTGAGTTCAGTAAAACTAGAGCAAACGACACAAAACAAGAAAGATGGTTGTTACCTAACTACCATATTGGTTTTACAAAAACAAATCCAAAATGGAATCATCAATTTGAAGTGAAATTATTACTTCCTAATACCTCTATTTACCCGGGTGTTGTTGATTATATGGGTATAAACGGAAAAGGTGCCATTGGTTTGTATTATTGTGTAACCAGAAAGTTCTAATGAAAAAAATAGTATACATCATTCTATCTTTACTCACGTTTGCAGCTTGTATCAAACTTGATCCGTTGCTTTATAATAAACAAGCATTAGAAGAGTATGGATTTGAAAAATACGCCGGTGAACAAGAAGTGGTTTTAGATAATTCTTATGCCCTACCCGATTCGGTAATTCATCTTTTAAAATTAAACTCCCAGACTTCCGGCGAAAAAACCGCGAGCGAAATTTATGCGGTATACCTCGGACAAATTTCAAGAATTGCTACAGACACTGTAATTGTTTATTGCCATGGCACTAAATGGCATATGGATTTCTATTATAACCGAGCAAAACTTCTAGCGCATTTGGGAGGTAAAAATAATTACGGTGTGTTAATGATGGATTATCGAGGTTATGGAATGAGCAAAGGTGATCCGAGTGAGGAAGGTATGTATACCGACGTTGATGCTTGTTTGAAATGGTTAAAAGAAAAAGGACTAAGCGCAAACAGAACTATATTTTATGGATTTAGTTTGGGAAGTGCTCCTGCTACAGAACTAACAAGTAAACCAAGAACTCTTTCTCCTTCTAAATTAATTCTTGAATCACCATTTGCCAGTAGCGATATGATGGTTGCGGATGCCTCTCAATTAAATATGCCGGGAATTTATTTTACCGAATTAAAGATCGATAATGCCGAAGAAATAAAAAATGTACAACAACCATTTATGTGGATCCATGGCGTTAAAGATGATTTTTTAAGTGTAGAAACACATGGACAAACTATTTACAATAACTATAAAGGGATTTACAGAGAAGCCCATCGAATTGAAGGCGCTGGTCATCCTAATGTTCCGGTAGTTTGGGGAATCGACAATTACAAAAAAGCTGTTCTGAATTTTATCAGAAAATAATCTAACATCAATTTATGGTTTTGGCTTGATCACAAGTGTATCAAAGGTACTTGAGTAAGCTATAAAAGCACCGAACACTTCTTCGTTTTGGCCAAACATACTTTTGATATTTGTTGGCGCTGAAAATGGATTTGAATTGCTGGCTTTATTTTGGTAGTAAGTATAAAAGAAATCGTACTCTGCTTTTCCAATATGATTAAAGCGAACAGCTACAGTATCACCCACTCTATAATAATTACGATTACTTTCTTCTCGCCATTGTTGAATTTTATCAGGCTGTGGACCTCTATCATATGAAAAATCAAATGCTTTCCCATCCACAAACTTATCATCAAAAACAGAGAACAAAGGACCTGCAAAAAAGAAATCCTTGTATTTTACATTCAATCGCTTCGACATCCAACGGTATTGATTTCCTAATCCGGGAGGTTCTTTAAAATGTTGCCATATAAAACCCATTGAATCGGCCTCCCATTTAAAATATAAACTATCGAGTTTTATTGGGTTCAATATGGTGGATTGAACGCTAAATTCTTTGGCATTATAACGCACTTTCAACGTATACGTTTTACCAACTTGACCTATCACTTTTGGTGTTCCCAAATAAATATAACCTGAAGTTGGGTCAAGTTCCGTTAAAGTGTCAATCAATGTTCCATCAGAAACAGTTACAACCGCTCCTTTTACAAATGCTTTCTCGGGTGTTGAATAATCAAAATCTCCAAAGAAGGGAACAGATCTTGAAAGTAAAACAACGGCCGACTTACCGGTTTCAATATTGGCTTCTACAACCAATCGTTCGGTGTATTCGGGTAGCTTCACATCTATATTCTTTCTACAGGATAGAAGTATACTTGTTAGAGTTATTAATATGTATGTTTTATTCTTCAATTTACTTCTTTATTAAAACTTAAAATTCCATGTTACACTTGGCAAGATCGGAAATAACGACACTTGCTTTGCTCCTACTTTTAAAGTTCCATTTAAAAAATCACCTTCACGAGTAAAATATATAAAGTACGGATTGTAACGATTGTAAACATTAAATACACTTAATGTAAAACTATTACTGAAATTCCTGGTCCATTTTTTTGTTAATACAATATTGGTTGTATCCTTTCCATCTTTTACATATTGCTTCACTAACCTCTTTCTTTTATTCTCCAAGTGCTTTTCACGATCAGGCGTAAAGGTGATGTTCACATCCATGCGATGGTATGAAACGAATTTATAAGAATTTCTTAAGCCGTAATCGTAACTCTGGCTGCCTTCGTACAAAAAGAAACCGTTAGGTAATGTTCCTCTATTTCCTGTGGCATAAACCCAAACCGCACCAAAGTTCCAAAGTTTATTTAGATCGTAAGTTAATACCAATGAGGCGTCGTGGCGACGATCGTACTTGGCCAAAAAGTTGGTACCATAATTAATTTGATCAAATTGTCGCCATGTCCACGATAATGTATAACCAATCCATCCCGTAAATTTTCCTTTTGCTTTTTTTACAAAAAATTCAGCGCCATACGCCCAACCTTTTCCGTAGGTGAACGCATTATCAGGGTTGTCGTACACATTATCACTTGGCTCAGCTCCTTCTTTATATTCAATTTGATTAGCCATGGTTTTATAATACACTTCTACGCTTGTTTCAAAAGCATTATCCTTAAAATTCTTAAAATACCCAAGCGCATACTGATTTCCAATTTGGGGTTTTATTTCTTCTGTACAAGGCATCCACACATCCGTTGGTAAACTTAAAGATGAGATAGTTGCCAAATGTATGTATTGATAATTTTTAGTGTACGAAGCTTTTAACGACGAAGAAGGATTTAATGTGTAACGAATAGAAAAGCGCGGTTCCAATCCATCGTAATTCACCACTTTTTTATTTGAGGAATAATTAACCGTATCATTTACCACTCCAAATTCATTTTTCTTATAACGCGTAAATGGACCAATTTGTGTAAAATTTCCGTAGCGCAAACCAACGTTCACTCTAATTTTTTGAGTAAGATCCCAATCATCGCCTACATAAACAGAAGCATCGTGCGAATACAAACGAATTACTTTGCCAAGGTCAAATGATGTTTCTCCTTGTTTAGCACTTACATTGGTTGGTGTGAAAATATGAAAGATGTAATTCACACCTGCTCTGATGTTATGGCGTGAGTTAGGGAAATAATTAAGGTCGTACTTTAAATTATAATCACGAATACCCGACTTGATCTTAAACTCAAAATCATCTTGAGTTGCTGCGAAATTAAAATCATAATTAGAATACACCGCAGTGGCATTTGAAAATAACTTGGAATTAAAGATATGATTCCATCTAAAGCTAGCGGTTGTATTTCCCCAAGGTATTCGAGTATTAAAACCTGCCTCGTTATCTTTATAATCAAAAAGATCGCGACCATGATAGGTACTTAAAAACAATCGGTTCTTATCATTCACTCGGTAATTCAACTTTGCATTTAGATCATAAAAGAAATAGGATGTTCCCTTAAAATCTGATTTATCTAACCAAGGCTTCGCTAAAATATCTACATAAGTTCTACGCGCGCTGATTATAAAAGATGCTTTATTTTTTATTATTGGTCCTTGAATTGTTAAGCGTGATGCGATCACTCCTATTCCTCCATCAACTTCGAATTTTTGATTATTACCTTCCTTCATGGTAATATCCAATACGGCAGATAATCTTCCACCATATTGCGCAGGCATTCCTCCTTTGATCAAATTCACATTCTTAATGGCATCGCCATTAAAGACCGAAAAGAAACCCATTAAATGCGATGCATTGTAAACGTTTGCTTCATCCAATAAAATTAAATTTTGATCGGGTCCTCCACCACGAACATAAAAACCGGTATTACCATCGCCCGCATTTTTAACTCCAGGTAATAATTGAATTGTTTTTAAAATGTCAACCTCACCCATAAAAGCGGGAATCTTTTTGATCTCCGCCATATCCAAATTAACCGCACTCATTTGCGTACTCTTCACATTTTCTTCATTACCTTTTGCGGTAACTTCCACTTCTTGTAATTGTTTTTCGGATGTAGCTAATTTTATATTAAGCGATTGATTTGAACTCAATTCGATATTTGCGGTAAAGGTTGAATATCCTACCAATTGGCAAACAAGCGTGTACTTTCCCTTTGGAGCATTGATGGAGTAAAATCCATATTGATTGGTTGATGAAGCTCTTTTGTTCTCCTTTAAATATACAGTGGTACCAATTAAAGATTCACCATTGGAAGCATCAGAAACACTTCCGCTAATGGAAAAGTTTTGTGCTGCTAGTTTTGAACCTAGAGCAACTATAAAAACATATGCGAATAAAAACCTCAATTGCTAACCGAATATTTAACTTCGGAATGCAAAATTAGTTTAAAAAGTGGTACTATTTTTAAGAAAATACTTTATGGATGATATTTATCTATCAAATAGATCAAACTACCGATAGCAGCGGCACCAAGCTCTAATTCGCGCTTGTTTACTTTGTCGAATGTATCATCAGCGGTATGATGAATATCAAAATAACGCTGATTATCGGGCTCAAAACCTATGCATGGCACTCCAAGTTTCTCTAAAGGACCAATATCTGCCCCTCCGCCTCCAACTTTAATATGCTCAATAAAATAAGGCTTATACAAAGGCGCCCATTTTGAAACCATGGCGTACATTCCTTTGGTAGTGTCTACACCAAAACCTCGTGGCGTAAATCCTCCGGCATCTGTTTCAAGGGCTGCAATGTGTTTTAATTTCTTCTCTTCCGCTTCTTTAAAATAAGCATTTCCTCCACCCAACCCATTCTCTTCGTTCATAAAACAAACTGTTCTAATGGTGCGACGCGGTTTTATCCCCATTTTCTTGAACATCCCCATCACATCAATGGTTTGTACAATTCCTGCGCCATCGTCGTGAGCTCCTTGCCCATTATCCCAACTATCTAAATGTCCTCCCGAAATAATATATTCGTTTGGCTTTTCTGCGCCTTTAATTTCACCAATCACATTGAAAGAAGGTTTATCGGGTAAATTCTTTGATTCATTTTGCAAGAATAAAATGAGGTCAGGATCTTTTTCCAAAGCGTCGCTTAATTCGTTTGCAGCCAAATAACTTAAAGCATAGGTTGGTATCTTAATTTTTGAAATTGTTGAATCATACTTCATGTTTCCGGTGTGCGGTGAATTATTGCGTGCGTTAGTCATACTGCGCACTACTGTTGCTAAAGCTCCATATTTTGCAGCACGAGAAGCTCCGCCGTGACGGTATTTCACTGTTTCTCCATAAGAAGTTCCGGGAACAATATTTTTATCATTAAAACGCACATTATAAAAAACGATCTTTCCTTTAATATTCGCTTCACCTAATTTCTCCAACTCATCAAACGAACTTACCGATATCACTTTTGCTTTTAATCCGGCAACAGGAGTACTCACACTGCTTCCTAAGGTTGTAATGGCGAGTGACTTTTTACTTATTTTTAATTTGGTGGAATTAAGCTCACACTTCTCAATTTTTCCTCTCTCCCAATGAGGAACCATGCATGGTTGCAAATAAACGGTGTCTGCTCCTGCATCATATAAGGCCTTTTTTGCCCAATACACAGCCTCTTCTGCTTTTTTACTTCCGCTTAATCGTCCGCCAATTTTTGTTGCCAAATATTCAAGATTCTTATAACTTTTACTTTCAGTAAGGTAGTGATCATAGATCTTACGCATTACTGCAGAGTCATTTGTTTGCGCACTTAACGAACATGCAATAAGAATTGTAATTACACTAAAATATGTTCTCATAGTTTCAATTTTAAAATTTATTTCCTGAACCACCACCACCAAATTCTCCTCCGCCCATTTGTACACCGGCATCTGACGACTGAGCAGGCGCTGAAAAGCTTTGAGCAATTACAAGAGCCTCTGCGTTTGTTTTCAAAAAATTATCTTCATTTGGATCATCTTTAAATGTGATCCCATGCTTATCGGTAACCAAATACTTAATGGCGACATACGCCAAAACTATCATCGCAATACCGGCTAAAGTTAAAGTGATCTCTGGGTGACCTAAACTAAAATAATATTTAAAAGTGAGCACAGACACCGCAATTAAAAGCAAGGCAACCCAAACCATTAATTTGTCTTTTGACTTTAAACCAAAAAATAAATACAACAATGGTACAAATGCAGTGAACGCATAAAAAATGAGTGCCAGCGGAATATCTTGTCCTTCGCTAAGATCAAGGCTAAAGAACTCAACACTACTTTCTCTGATCACAAAATAATTCCCCGAAACATAAAATACAACTAAAGCTATGGCCTTTATCACTTTTAAACAGCCACTAAAATGTATTCTGGAAGCCAGAGCCATTTGCTTGTTGATCACAAAATAAAACAATGCAGATAAGGCCATAAATGCAAAGGGCATGATAAACTTAGCGATGGAACCTGATTTCATGATCAGTAAAAAATAGATGCAATAAATACAAGCCATCATTAAAAGAGTAACTACCCTGTCAATATATCTTACAGAACCTGCTATAAGAAAAGGCAGAAATATAAAACACAACAATAAAAATCCATCCTCATCATTTAGTTGGTTGCTAATACTAAACGCTATTGCCGCAAAGATAAAACTCAAAGCGCTATACAGGAGCGCATCATCAATTCCGTTACTATACCAGTTACGCCATTGAATGAATTTTTCAAGGAAGAAGATGCAGGCACCGCCAAACAATATGCTCACAAAGATGCTATAACCTTCTATAGAATTGTTGTTGACCAAAATACTAAAGCTAAATAAAGAAAATAAACCTAATGCCGCACCAACAAGGAATAGAGTAAAAAGAAATAATCCTATTTTAATAAAAATGTTTGGCTTAAAATATACAGTAGGATATTTTTCCAGAACATTAGCCATTTGTGTAGTCGTAATAAGATCACGGCTGAACCACTGCTTGGCTTTTTTTAGCAAAGCCATATTAATCAATAGTGTTTTATTATAAGCGATCATTTCTTAATTCCTAAAATGCGTTTATAATAAATAAAGAACAGTACAATAGCCGCACACGAAGCTATAATGTAAAACAAACCAAGCATAAAGCTTATTTCGTTACCAATATCAATTAATAAAGAAAAGAAAACATAGGTTAAAGCTATGTATCCATAAATGATAGAGAGCAAAAGAAATAAGAAAGATTTTTCGGCAATTGCATAACGTATATAGTAAAAAACAAGACCGGAAATGAGAATGAAATAAACGAACTTCATATATCCATCACTAAATAAACCGGCCAAAAGAGCAACAAATAAAATGTTTGAGGCAAAATTATTATAGGTAAAACCAAAATGCCTTTTTACATCCTTTAGTTCGGTATACTTTGAAAAACCCGCTAAAAGAGCGCCAACACCTATAGCTGTCCAAATGACGCCAAGGCTCGAGAAGTCATTATTTTCCAACAAGTGCATTGGTGTTGCTGATATGCCCGCCCAAGCTGCAAATCCGGTAATTCCTAAGGAGAGAATGCCTTTATGGTCGAACATATAAGCCATACTCAAATAAAGTATTGCAGGAAAAAGAGTGGCAATTCCATAGTGCATACCAAAAACAGTATACTGAAATTGTAAATAGCCAATTAAAACTCCAAATAACAAACAACCCAGTAAAACCACATAATCAAACAGAGGTGAATCGTAAGTTACTTCACTATGAGTGTAAGGTTTTCGATGTTTAAATCCATAATAAAAACACGCAGCAGAAGCCAAACTTATGGCTGCAATGATTGCAGTATGACCAATGGTATCAATATTCATATACACCAATATGCCAATACCGGAAATGAATAATAATATCCCTAAGTACAGAATGGTTTTTAATTCCCAATGAACACTCATTGGTTTTAATCTATCAGCATCTTGAATGCGCTGCGCTTGATCCTGATCAAGGATCCCATCATTTACTAATTGATCACTAAAACGCATTTACTTTATTATTAAATTTTTTACCAATTCGTATCCGCAAAACTGATTGATCTTTTTTAACAGCTCCTCCTTACTAAACATCACTTCGTTTTTTACCGCAGCTGAATCTAAACTTAAAAAAATATTCTTTTGGTCATCAAAAAAGATAGATATAGTGTGGTTTGCTATTACTTTTCCTGCGATCTCTTCCCATGCATTCTTCACCGCAAAACGACTCATTTTCACATCCAACTTCTCTTTTTTAAACAGTTGCTCAATGGCGTCGCCCAATTTTATAAGATTACTCTTTCTCATACAATCTCCTCTACTAAAGCGTTAGTAACCTTAAATAATTTATGATCAGTTTTGCTATCACGAAACAGTGCCTGCATACGCTCAATATGAGTATCGGTAATAAAAACCTGACCAAATTCATCACCTTTTACAAGATCAATTAACTTATTAAAACGCGTTTCATCCAATTTATCATACACATCATCCAATAATAACAATGGCTTTTCGTGCTTTCTGTCTTTTATGTATTGAAACTGTGCTAATTTTAAAGCAAGTAAGTATGATTTTTGCTGACCTTGTGAGGCAAATTTTTTGAGTGACAGGCCATTGATCTTAAAATCCATATCATCTTTGTGAGGCCCAACCGTTGTGTATTCCAAAATTCTATCCTTTGGTAAACACGCCATGAGCGCGGTTTTAAAATCACGCCCTTCTAATGAACTTTCATAATCTAATAGCACTTCTTCTTTATGGTCGCTCAATATCTCATAAAAGTGATTGAACATTGGTATGAACGAACTTAAAAAATCCTTTCGCTTTTCAATGATCACATTTCCATAAATGGTTAATTGTTGATCCCAGATCTCCAATAACGAAGAATCCATGGTTTGCCCCTTTGCAAATTGCTTTAAAAGCGAATTTCGTTGCTTTACTGCACCATTGAATGCGATCAAACTATCCAAATACACTTTATCATATTGAGAGATGATGCTATCCACAAATTTTCGTCGGATCTCACTAACGCCCCATATCAATTCATTATCGTTAGGACTTATCATCACCAAAGGATATTGACCTATGTGTTCGCTTAATTTGTGATACTCTTTTCCGTTCTTCTTAAAAACCTTTTTTTGATTGCGTTTAATTCCACAATAAACCGCATCCGTTTCGCCGTTCTTATCAAAATGACCTTGAAGTATAAAATAAGCCTCGGTATTTTTGATGTTTTGACTATCTATGGCGTTAAAATAACTCTTGCATAAACTCAGGTAATGAATGGCATCCAAAAGATTGGTTTTACCCGACCCATTATTACCCACAAAACAGTTGATCCTCGGCGAAAAACGGGCCGAAAACTCACTGTAATTCTTGAAGTTAACTAAGGATAGATCTTTTAAAAACATGGGTTATAACACAAAAATACGCTTAGTTTACGAGCCTTTGGGGCATGTTTAAAAAAATTTCGATTTATCAGTAAAAAAGCCTATTTTTGCAGCCTATTATTTTAACAAATGGCAGAAACTAAAGATGAGTCTACAATTGAGAATGTAGATGCTAATGAGCAAGTTGAGGAGATCGTTGAAGAGCAAGAAGAGCGCGTGATTGACCCTAATTTACAAGGGATTCAACTTTTTTACGAAAAGAACAAGAAAATGATCCAATACGTAGGTGGTGGATTGATTGCTGTTGTTGCTGCTTTTGTGTTCTGGAATTACAAATATTTACCTGAAAAAGAAGCTGAGGCCGGAAACGAGATCATGTGGGCTCAAAAATTCTTTGATATAGATAGTTTTAGCATTGCATTGAACGGAAACCGCATGGTTTATACAGCAGATGGTCAAAAATCAATAATGGGTTTTGATGCAGTTGCTGAAGAGTACGGAATGACAAAAACCGGAACACTAGCGAATTACTATGCAGGCATTTGTTATTTACGTTTAGGAAAGTTCGATCAAGCAATTGAAAAATTAGAAAAATATAATTTAGATGATGAATTGATCGCGCCAATGGCAACCGGACTAATTGGAGATGCGTATGTTGAGCAAAACAAAGTTGACGAAGCAATTAAATATTATTTAAAAGCTGCTGATATGAACGTTAACAATTTTACTAC
>Ga0068872_10000511_pt1 | contig 32874 bp, 28 predicted proteins | sample NOAtaG_7_FD_66441 | JGI IMG/M metagenome (GOLD analysis project Ga0068872, IMG submission 66441) | Freshwater lake microbial communities from Lake Erie, under a cyanobacterial bloom - NOAA_Erie_Diel1S_2200h metaG | ecosystem: Environmental > Aquatic > Freshwater > Lake | place: USA: Ohio, Lake...
CAGCCCTCGCTCGGCTATTTACCGAAGCTGGCGGACAACTTGAAATGGGCACCGAAGTAGAAGAAATTCTAATTGAAAGTGGCAAGGCCTGTGGCGTTCGGCTCTCCGACGGAAGGACGGTAAAATCAGACGTTGTTATTTCCAATGCTGATGTAGCCTTCACCTATAAAAATATGATTCCGGCAGTGAAGAGGCCACGCCGACTGGATTGGTACATGGATAGCCTGGAATTCAGCAACTCGTTGGTCGTAATTTATTTTGGAACCAAAAGAAGGTATCTCGACAGTAAACTTTCCCATCACAACATTGTGTTGGGCAATCGCTATAAGGGATTTATGAAGGATATTTTTAGTGCCAAAGCGCTGCCTAAGGATTTTGCACTCTATATCCATATGCCCACCATTACTGATTCCTCCATTGCTCCGGAGGGCTGTGAATCTTTTTACGTTTTGTCCCTTGTTCCGCATCTGGATGCGGGAATCGACTGGAAAGAATTTGGTCCGGTTTACAACGATCGAATCCTAAGTTTCCTGGAGGAAAATTATTTGCCTAATCTGAAGGAAAACATCATTGCTCAGCACAGTATAGATCCTGTTCACTTTAACCAGACGCTCAACTCACACAAGGGCGCTGCCTTTTCTGTGAAACCATCTATGCTTCAGTCGGGTTGGATGCGCCCTCACAACCGGTCTTCATTTTTTGAAAATTTATATTTCACCGGGGCAGGCACGCATCCGGGAGCGGGTGTACCGGCCGTTATAGCCTCCGGTAAAATTGCTGCGAACCTGATTGATCCTGAATCCAGTCGTATGCCAGCCATAGCATTTGCTGAATCCTTTTCCTGATCCCTATCTCTCACTATGAAAGGAACTACTCCGGCTTATTTTGGTCCTGGATTCCAAATCAATCAGGAAGAAAAGGAAATACCTGATTTAACTGTAACAGGAAATTTTCCCAAGTGGATTAGCGGGGACTTGATTCGGAATGGCCCTGGGTTGGTAAACGCCGATAAACCCATGCGCCATTGGTTTGATGGATTGGCCATGCTCCATAAGTTTAGCATTCAGAATGGTCGCGTAGGTTATCAAAGTAAATTTCTGGATTGCATGGCGTATCAATCTGTACAGCAAACGGGAAAAATTACCTATGCTGATTTTGCAACCGATCCGTGTCGCTCTTTGTTTGGAAAAATACAGACAGTTTTCAATCCGGATCCTAAGATTACCGACAGTGCCAAGGTAAATGTGGGAAAGGTCGGAGAGGACATGTATGCTTTAGGGGAACCCTTAATGCAAATCCGTATTGATCCGGTTACCCTGCGTTCTTTAGGTGTTTTCCATTTTGGCCAAAACCCTGGTAACCGCATGACCACTGCGCACCCTCATTATGATCACCAGGAGGCGTACAATCTGGTGGTGCAATACGGTCCGATAAATTTTTATAAGATCTACGGTTTTAACGAAAGTGTTCGGGAGCTGGCATCCATACCGGTTCGGGAGCCTGCGTATATGCACAGCTTTGGAATGAGTGAAAACTTCTTCATTATTTCTGAGTTTCCATTGGTAGTACAATCCCTTAAACTGGCACTGCGGTTGCGGCCATTTATTGAAAATTTTAAATGGAAGCCAGATCAGGGTACGCGCTTTATCATCATAGACCGAACCACCGGTAAGGTTCTGTTTAAAGTAAAAACGGAATCCTTCTTTGGTTTTCATCACGTAAATGCATGCGAACGTAATGGTCGCCTCGTGGTGGATATGGTAAACTATGCCGACTCTGCTATCATCGATCATTACTACAAGCATCGGTTGGAGTCGCCTGAAGGTTCGCTTCCTAAAGGTAGATTGGAACGATTTGAATTTGATGTGGCTGCACAGCGTTTGGAGCGTAGAGAAATTTTATCGGAAACGTGTATCGAGCTTCCGCACATCCATTACCCAAGCATGCATGGGAATCCGGATTACCGATTTGTCTATGGCTGCGGTATCAACGAATCCAAACCAAACGAGTTTTACAATCAGATTGTTAAGGTTGATATCCAGACAGGATTGTCGACGGTATGGTTTAGTGCGGATTGCTATCCTGGAGAACCTGTCTTTATTCCGCACCCGGACCGTAATTCGGAGGATCATGGAGTTTTGCTTAGTGTGGTTTTGAATGCGCATACTGGCAAATCCTTTCTTCTGCTGCTGAATTCGGCAGACCTCACGGAGATGGCCCGGGCTGAACTCCCTCATTCCATTTTATTCGGCTATCACGGCCTGTTTAATTCAGTGACTAAAACATATGCTTAAAGCTTTTTTCTTTTTATTGTTTGCGGGTTTGCTTCCTACAGCTCAACGATCGTCTGCGATCCAGGTTGAAATTCAGGGAATCAAAAGTGGTGAAGGGGAGGTCGCGGTCTTGTTGTTCCATCAAAAAGAGGGCTTTCCATCTGATCATACCAAGGCGATGAAGAAGGTGATTATTCCGGCTAAAAAAGGAGTACTCAATCTTCAATTTGATCAGCTACCCTCAGGAGCCTACGCCATTTCTGTTATGCATGATGAGAACCGCAACCAGAAACTAGATGCCAATTGGATGGGTATTCCGAAAGAAGGTTATGGGTTCTCAGGAAATAAGGTTGGATTGATGGGGCCACCTTCCTTTGCCGATGCGTCCTTATCCATTCAGCGGCAAGAAGAGCGGGTGACTATTTTAATGCGGTATTGAAGATGGGTATTCTTTTGCGCGTTTTAGGTCGATTGTTTTTCGGAATCTTTTTTTTGCTCGCTCCGCTGAAGGCCGATGCACAGAAAATTAAAGGCAAAGTTTTTGACGCCGAAACCGGGATTCCGCTACCGCAGGTGCACATCGTACTGAATGGTGGTGAAGCAGGGGTTCAGACAGATTCTGCAGGATTTTACATCTTTCCGTTTCTTAAATCCGGCACGTATACATTAAATGCGAGTCACGTCGGATACGAATCGGTTAATTTCAAGCCCTTTCAATTAAAATCAGATGAAGAACGATTTGTTGAAATTGGTTTAAGACCGGTCCAACAGATCTTAGAGGAAGTAATTGTTAAGGCGGCGCCGTTTCGAAAAGGGGTGGATGTGCCTGCTACGATGCGTAGTTTGTATGCAGCTGAGATCCAAAGAAATCCTGGAAGCGATAACGATATCTCTAAAGTTATTCGGGCGCTGCCAGGGGTCACTTCGCTTTCTGCCTTTCGAAATGATCTCATCATCAGGGGAGGTGCTCCCAATGAAAATCGATTTTTTCTGGATGAGATTGAAATCCCCGTAATCAACCATCTGGTGACCCAGGGAGCCTCTGGTGGGGCTTTCTCCATGATTAACTCCAATCATCTTCGGGAGGTGGAGTACCTGAGTTCAACATTTCCAGTGAATCGTGGAAACGCATTGAGTTCAGTGTTTGGCTTTACATTGAAAGATGGCAATCCGGATAGTGTATTGAGCGTTGTTAATTTAGGTGGCACGGAGGCTGGATTCACCGTCGATGGTCCTTTATCTGAAAAGGCTTCCATGCTTTTTTCGGTTCGACGTTCTTACCGACAGTACATCCTACAGGCATTGAATTTTGCCTTTTTCCCAGTTTACAATGATGCTACAGCGAAACTAAAATTCAGAATTACTCCCAACAGCACACTGACCTTATTGGGTATCGGCGCTCTGGATCAATTTAAGCTCAATAAAGAAGTGGGGGATAATGAAATTCAATTGTACCTGCTGAATAATCTGCCCGAAAGTGATCAGTCAAATTTTACAACTGGTTTTGTTTATAAAAATTTCATCGGGAACTCCTCCTTTACGATTGTTGGAAGCCGTAGCGGATTGTACAACGGGGCCACCAAGTACAAAGAAAATATTCCGGATCAGGCCAATCTTCTGCTGAACTATACTTCCTCTGAAATTTCAGATCGGGCCAGAATGGAGTATGCCTGGCAGCTAGAGCATTTTAAATTTGTTTCTGGTGTAAGCTTCGAGCGTACACAAGGCACTTACGATGTGTTCAATCGCATCTTTGGTGCCGGGGAACCCATTACTGTAGATTATTTATCTACCCTTCGGTTTAGTCAATATGGTGTATTCGCCCAAATCAGCCAGGGCTTTAATGATAATCGGGTTACCATTACAGCAGGTGTTCGTGCCGATGCCAGTAACTACAGTTCAAAAGTTGCCTCACTCAAAGATCAGCTCTCCGGAAGGCTTAGTATTTCGGCAGCCTTATCCGAATCCGTCTCTGCGCATATTTCTGCAGCGAACTATTTTCAATTACCTCCACTCATGACTATGAGTTACCGTAATGCCGGTGAGACCGTCAACCGTGATGTGGTAAAATTTATTGAAAGCAGGCAGTTGGTAACCGGAATAAAATGGGACAATCGTATTGCGGGAAGGTTATCCGTGGAAGGATATTACAAATCCTATCCTGATTATATTTTTTCGCTTCGTGATAATATCAATATTGCCCATCTACCGGTCGATTTTGGTGTATTCGGAAACTTTCCTGTCCGATTTGGAAGTCAGGGAAGGTCTTATGGAGTCGAGCTTTTTTATCAGCAGCGTTTGTACAAAGGATTGTATGGAATGGCAACCTATACATTGGGTAAAAGTGAATACGAGGATCGCGATGGGAATTATCTGCCAGCAGCCTGGGATGCCCGTCACATTGTTAATCTCACCATCGGAAAGAGGTTTAACGATCGGTGGCAGTTTGGTTTGAATTGGCGCATGCAGTCTGCACTACCTTACACTCCATTTGACACGGAACTGTCTTCTCTTCGTTCTGTTTGGGATATTGCCAATCAAGGTTTGAGAGATTTTAATCAGTTGCAGGCCTTCCGCGGGAAATACACCAATCTGATCAACCTTCGCTTGGACAGAACCTACCTATTGAAAGGTGCGCAACTCAATTTATACCTCGACATTGAAAACCTGTTAGCAGATGCCGACAGTCAGCAAGCGCTTATATTAGACCGTCAGCGTGATAGTTCCGGAAATCTTTCTGATGCTGGCCTTATTCTTAACCCCAATGCTCCTTATGCCGAACAGCGATACCGCGTACGGTCCATCGCCAATGCCCAAGGTGCATTGATTCCTACCTTTGGAATGATTTATAAATGGTGATTGATGAAGTGTGTTCCATCATCATTGGTATAGTGATGAATGGTGTTTTAGGGAGTCTTAGAATTTTGGATTTAATCAATTTTGGAATGATCTGTGGCTAATGCCCAGAATTGCTTAGAGTAATCGGAACAAATATGGTCTATGGAAGTTTTGGTGAGGCAACCCGGAACCGCCAGGACAGCCCGACGGCCGTATACCATTCTTTACCTTCACGTATGTGGTAGCCTGCTGAGATATCGATTTTCAGATCATCCGAGATATACCGCGCTAAACCTACATCGGTCCAAAATTCTGTTGTCTGCGTAGCAACCCTACCAAAAATTTCGCCATAGATAAAATAATTCGGGCTTAGATTCAATCCTGGTGTCACCCGGTAGATCCATTCCACAGTACCATCTGAATGAAATTCAGGACCGAAATTGTAACCCAATCCAATCCGGTCATTAAAGTTATTTTGACAAGTGAAAATCAATTCACCAACGGAGTGTTCTGTCCGGTTGAAATCGCTGTTATCGCGTTTGGTATCGTCAAAATGATATTGAGCAATTAGGGTAGTCTGGGGAATCCATCCCTTCTCCTTGAAAAGAAACACTTTAATTCCAGCTGCATCGGGTTGGTACATCAGTTGATTGTTTTTAACTGCTGCAACTGAAATGTAACGTAGTTCCAGTTTATCGGCTATTCCGTATTTAATCAAAGTGGTTGGTACATTCCATTCTCTAGCTTCCAGGAATTGATTTGCATTGAAACCAAGTTCGGCTTGAATGTATCCTGCCTTCACAATACTAGCACACTCAGCCTGGTCAGGTCGATCTGTTTCCATGCGACCTGTGGCTTGACCAAAAACTGCCACCAACGGAAATAGTCCAATACCAACCCATAGGCTGATGATGAGGGCCAATCTAATTTTTGGATTAAATCTGGAACAATATTTTACAAAACAGTTTAACGGTAAATCTGATAAACTCACGATCTGCACAAGCTTATGGCGCTTTATTATCAATGTGTGCCTTTAATGTTCCTGCCGAAATATCTTTTTGTTCGAATTGATTGTGGATGTACATAATCAAAATGCCGAATAGTACAGATCCAAGAATCAACGCATTATTCAGAATGCCGCTTACTGAAAAAGAGACTTTGATCAGCACTGTCGAAATCACAAATCCGGAGTTTCGGATAATGGTGTGAAACTTATCGGAGTAAAAGAAGGAAGCCAGCAGAAGGAGTACGTCTACTATGATGAGGATGGTGAAGAATTCTTCAAAAAAGATATTGTTGATGTTGGACAGCGCATCCATACCCGATAGGTAATCGCTCAGCGCCAATTCAAACCAATTCCAGAAAGAATAAATGGCTAGGAAAAGCAGCGTTGGGACTAAAACAACGGAAATGGACTTTTTGAGCAGGATAAAATCAGATGTCTTTTGTTCCAATAAAACTGGCGCATCTGGATGAGCCGGTACCCGTTTCAGAATTTTATGGTAAAAAAGAAATATCAGGGAATACAGAACCAAAGATGTCACCACATCATAGGTGAACTGAAGGTCGTGTTCATTCTCAAACCACGGTAAGGAAAGCTCCAGTGTGCCGATGTCTTTAAAAATCCTTCGGATGACTATCAGTGTAATGATCTCGTACTGTTTTCCTATGTAGAAAGATGTCGATTTGGGTAAATAGAAAATTAAGAGATAGACCTCGTAAACCAGAATAAAGGAGAATGGTGTATAAATAGCCGATATCGGATTGGACAGAAATCTGGACTCTGCGACAATCACACCAAAGTGAACCAATGCGATCAGTAAAAGATGGACCAGATAACTAGTTATGGCCACCGCCAATATGACTCTTTCGCCCCAAACTTTTGATTGAGTGGATAATAGTAAATTGAGTGCGCGATTGACGAGGTTCTCAATTTTTTGTCGCATGTTCATGGGCTTAGGGCTTTTTGAAGCTACGAAAAATTGCTTCCAATTCTAAACCAACTACTCCGAGAAGCTGGATTTGATTGTATTTAATGTTGTCACATAAAAAATTACTGTTGTTTAACTGCCAAAAGCCCCATAATTTGTAATGACTGAAGTGGACGTGCATCCGTGGTATTGCAGACTGCACTACTTCTATTTAATGCTTGTCATTAACCAATGTTTGATTCCAGACCACAAATGATTTTTTCGATTCGTAGTTCCGGCAGGCTTAAGCTCCTGGTGCTAATTTTAGTTGTGCTGGCGCAAGAGGTAACGAGCCAGGCCAGTACCTTTCGCGTAGGAGCTGCCTCCGCTTCCATTACTCCAGATCAACCTTGTTATCTCGCAGGTTATGGTGGTGCAGGTCTGTCTGTTGGTGTCCACGACTCTCTTTTTGTGAAGGCGGTGATCATTTCTGAATCCAATCATACCGCAGCGTTGGTTACGCTCGATTGTATTGGCCTCTTGCATACCGAGCTCTTGGCTATACGGAAAAAGGTAAGTGAGTTTTTAAGGCCAGAGCAATTCAATCCTAAAAATATTATCCTGTCGTCTACGCATACTCATCTTGGACCGGATGTGGTTGGATTGTGGGGAAAACATATTTTTTCTTCAGGTGTTCAGTCAGAGTATATGGACTTTTTAATCAACCGGGTTGCCCAGACTATTGTGGCGGCGTGGAATCAACAGGTACCGGCACGTGTGTGCTGGTCTACAGGCTCGTATGGTGAAGGTTGGGTACAAAACATTTCTGTACCGGAAGAACTGGACCGATCGGTTACTTCGGTGCAGTTTGCTGATGAGTTGGGTAATTCCATTGCGACACTAACCAATTTTGCTTGTCACCCGACACTCATTGGTGCTGAGCGAAAATTAATTTCTGCTGATTATGTGGCAGGATTCTACAACTGTTTGGATCAGGAATACGGTGGCGTGAATCTTTTTTTGCAGGGATCGATCGGTGGTTGGGTTCAGCCCGTCGGAGAGGATAGTTTTGAAAATGCAGACGCTAAAGGTCAAGGCCTTGCCTCAGAAGTTATTCGCATCTTAAAAACATCAACTGCAGTCACTACAGCGCCCGTGATTTTTGAATCTCGGATGTTCGACATGCCTGTTCATTCATTTGGATTTAAATTGTTATCGACACTCGGGGTCTTAAAAAGGGATATTGGAAGAACAGTTCAAACAGAAGTGGCCTGGCTCAGGGTTGGAAACATTCATTTCATTACCCATCCGGGAGAAACGTCTCCTTACTATGGAATGGAGACCAAGAAATTATTTCCGCTAGGTGATCCCGTGCTGGTACTTGGTTTAGCTCAAGACGCCTTAGGGTATTTGGTGCGACCTGAGTTCTTTGATGAGCAGCAGCAAATCCCGCACGCAGATTATCTGACCAAAGTATCCGTTGGAAAGGACGGAGGTCCGGTTATGATGCGGGAGATTCAGCGATTGGTGCAGCAACGTTTTGCTGAAAGGAAATGACTAATTCCTTTTAAGGATTACTGAATAAACGGATTCCAGTTTTTTGCCGATGGTTACCTGATCAAACCTTTCTATAACTGATTTTCTGATTTGCTCCCGATCGTACTGTTGCCAGTTATCCATCATTTGTCCTAAGGCAGCCTTTAGTGCATCTGGATCGTTTACCGGTACCAATACGCCATTTGTATCTGTTACGAAATCAGATGGACCGCCACTATCGGTACTTACAACGGGAAGTCCACAGGCCATTGCTTCGGCAATAGCCATACCAAAACTTTCAAACCGACTGGCGCTGACAAAGAAGTGAAGTCTGGAAAAAAATACTGGAACCTGGTCGCGCAAAACAGCTCCATGCCAACGACATTTTTGATCCATTCCATACTGAATGGCTAGTTCCTGGTAATGCTTTAGATCAGGATCGTTACCGCCAATATGCAAGACATAATCCTGTTGAATGTGAGACAGGGCTTTGAGTAGAACATTCAAACCTTTTTTTTCGAAAAAGTGACTGCCCAGAAAACCGATTTGAACCGGAAGGGCTGGGGCAGGGTGAATGGTTGAAAACAAATCAAAGCGAATGATGTTTGGAATTACCTGTGACGTATAGCCTGTAAGGTTTTTGATAATTGCAGCACTGTGTTGGCTTACGGTTACTACAGCGTGGGCTCGTGGCAGAAACCGTATGGTCAGCCATTTATGGAACAGGCTTCGGAAGTTGTTGTGCAGGAGTGTGTGCTCCGAGAGAACCCACGGACGTCCGGTCATTTTAGAAAGGCGCCATCCCCAGTAAGCTCCCGGAAAACCTATATTGCTGTGGATTATATTTGGCTGAAAGGTGTAGGCAATTTTTCCTGATACCTTCAGCAGACACCAGAAAAAATTCAGTTGATTGAATAGTGGCAGTGATCTTTTGATTACGAGTCTTGTTTCGGTGAGGTTTCCGTGTTGTTCTGTCGTTGTGCTAAAGGAGAAGAACCCGAAGGACTGATAATTTACTTTAGCGGAAATTACATGTACCTCATGCTGTCCGTCAAACGTGGCTGAGGTTCTCGAGGTCACCTTTGTCAATGCCAATGCCTGATCTTTTATAAAGATGCCGTGATTGGGCAATGCTTCATCCGGATACCAGGGAGTGAGGAATAGAATTTTCACGCGGGAAGAAATACGATGTTGGCAAAAGTGGCTTCCGTGGTGGTCGTTTGCAGAGTGCCAGACTTTGTAATCTCGTGAGGTGTGTAACCAAGTTGCTGGAAAAATGTATACACATCGTGGGGTGTGTATCCGGCAGAGGAATAAGCCTTTTGGTTGATTTCGATCATGACCACAGGTCTGTAGTGCTGAATGACTTTTTTCATTCCACGCAGTGCCATCAGTTCTCCGCCTTCGATATCCATTTTGATCAGGTCAAGTCGTTGGATGGAATATGCGTTTATGGTCTCGTCTAATGGAACAATTGGTACCTCTGTATGGCGCAGTTGACGCAGATCGCCCGGGTACAAGGTTGAGAGGCCTTCGTTGTGGCTATCGATTTCGTAGATCGGAAGCGTACCTGTGGTGTCCGATAATCCGACGGCTACACTGGTAATGTTTTTGAGTTGATTGAGCTCAATATTTTCTTTCAGTCGTTGATAAACGGAAGGAACGGGTTCGAAGGCGATCACCTTTCCGGAGGTTACACGCTTGGCGGCGAATAGGGTAACGATGCCGATGTTGGCTCCTGCATCAACGACCACCATTTCCGGTTTGAGAAAATTGTTTAAAAACAGCAGTTCATGGAATTCGTGAAAGCCGGTCCAGAAAACAGTAGCCCCGATGCTGCCTGCGGTGTTTACCTTCAATTTTAGGTTACGGTCGAAGTTGGTTATGGTAACAGTTTCGGATTTCCGTTTTGAATTACTTTTATAAACGAGTGCGGATAAGCCGTAGAAAACCTTTAGCACTTTATGAAGAATCGGCTGACGTACCTGCAGTAAGTTATTATTGATGCTTCGGAGAAAATGGGCTAGGGTTTGCGTCATGGATTTAATCGTGCAATCGGTGCGTAAGCATTAACCGAAGTTTTTCATCGTTTAAAATTAGGAAAGTTCGGAGCAATATTGCCCGGAAAACCCGCGTAATTCACCAAATGTTCGCAAAGAAATAATGTTTTAATTTGAGGTATGCATAGGATATGGTTGTTGTTCTTTTGTTGGTTGTTGGTTGCGACAACCTACTGCCAGGTACTCTTGATTCCTGAGGTTGGCAAAACGTATCAATTTGATATTAAAAATGGAAGCAGTAAACAAGGTCGGCTGGATAGTCTGGATGCAACCTATTTTTATATCATCGATCAGGCAACGGGTCCAGATCGGGTCTTTAAGGAAGGGGTGTCGAAGATTAAAGAAATCCGATTGACCAAGAATGGATTTTTTGCCAACCCCCACTTCAGTCGTCATGTTTTTGGTCCATCGGCAATGCCTCAGCCAAAGGGGGAAGTTTACTGGAATAATTTGCTCATCGAATACAATACGGTCCAGTATGGGGTCAGTGATCATTTATCGGTAGGGATGAGCACGTTTTTATTCACGATGCTGTCCGGAAACCTGGCGTTGATGCCTAATTTTAAATACAGTTTCAAGCTTAAAGAAAACAGACACCTCGCTGTGGGGGCACTTGGATTTTTATGGGGATTTAAAAACCGAACGGACGAAACGTTTCGGGCTGCTTTACCTTTTGCTGTTTATACCATCGGGGATTCAGAGGCCAACTTTTCTATTGGATCAGGTTGGTTGGTCAGTAATGAAATTGGGTGGAGTCGAAGTCCGACACTTTACACGGCGGGTTCACGTCGGCTTTCCCGAAACTGGGTGCTTCAGGGTGAGTGGTTTATTCCTTCTGATGTTGATGACATTAATTTTTTCTTGTTGTCGATGCGCTACATCAAGCCAGTATCCAGTTGGGATTTTGGCGCACTAATCACTCGATTTGAGCGGTCAACAGCAGCTATCCCCGTCATCAGTTACACGATAAAATTTTAGGTCCTATTCTTAAGTCGGCTAAACGCTGGTTACGTTAACCGGCATTCAACCAGCCAGTCAAAAGGGTGGGGGGATGTCAGGTTCTTTGGTGGGTCACCAAGTTCGGAGGTCCAGTCGTATTCGACGCGTTCCAAGGCAGTGATCCTCATGCCATAGGTTTTAGTGATAACCTCAAGCTCCAGTGATGTATAGTGTCTTGTAGGAACATTGTTGATGTAAAAGATATTTGATGCGATTTCATGTCGTTTACCCTGGAAGTAGTCAAATTCTTCCGGATCGATGTCTTTGGTTTTCACCCCATCCTTTCGATACAATTCGGTGATCATCCAGGAAGTAAACAGCATAGATTCGGTGGAGGGTACGACCAGAATGGCATTGGCTCGGGGTTTCAACAAGCTGGCGACATTGGCGAACATGCGGTGATTGGTTTCGGCATCGGGCAGCATGATCACATTGCAGCTGAAAATAAAATCAGCTTTTGGAAGTCGGGCGGTTTTGGATAAATCGCGGTGGGCGACCTGCACATTTTTATACCCGCGGGCAGCAGCATCCTTTAAAAGGTTTCCGGAGATGTCGGCACCGATAACTTCTTTAAATCTTGGAGCGAGATAAGGGAAAGCTTTTCCATTTCCGCAACCAAAGTCAATGGCGAGCCCTTTTTTATTGGTGTTTTTTCGAAAATATTTATGAAGGATTTTTTTTCGATCGCTGGCGAACACGTCGAAGATTTCTTCGTTGTAGGAGGTGGCGATGTTGTTCCAGTGCTTTTGTTCGTTCATTTTTTACCGATTCAGTATCTCAAATTGATGATCTCTTTCTTATTATCGATTGATTTTTTCAAGTTAATTCTTTTTTATGTAATGAGTTAAATAATAGGTCTTTTGAGATTACGAATGATTCCTGGTAAGCTTAACTTAGAAAATCATTGGATTGTGCTTTCATCAGATTTTATATTTTTGAATTATCCTTATTGAGTATCCAGTCAAATCAAATATGTATTTTAGGGGGTGCCTAAAACAGTTAGTTCTTTTTTAATAGTAGTGGTGCCGTCGCTCCTGTGGCTTGGTGCCTGTCAGGAATCAGATTTACAAGAATCCTCATTTGATCAGATTCAGGCCAAAATTCTTACTCCTTCCTGTGCCATTGCCAGTTGCCACGCTTCTGAAAGTGATCCTTTTTTCAATCAGCATAAATTGATCCTGACAGCAGGGAAGTCCTACGCACAACTGGTTGGACGTGCTCCTTTCAATGACATGGCTTTATCGGACAAGATGATGCTGGTAAAGCCTGGTGATTCAGAAAACAGCTTTCTGTACCATAAACTCCAACGTGCAGCCTCACACCACGATGGGATGGATTATGGTAACCCTATGCCGTTGGGTTTGGATAAGATTTCTGCCGGACAGCTGGAATACATTCGTCAATGGATTGAGGCTGGTGCACCACGCAAAGGCATTACCGGAGAAGCGGCATTATTAGAGGATAAAACGGAACAACCGGAATATTTTGAGACGCTGCAACCCCCGTCGAGTGGTTATCAGGTTCGACTTGAGCCTTTTCAGATTGCACCTGATTTTGAAAGGGAATTTTTTGTCTATAAGCCAGTAGGAAACAGCACGGATGTTTATGTGAATCGTATTGAAATTAAAATGCGGGAAAATTCTCATCACCTGGTTATTTATGATTTTAAGGAAGGAACGCCAGCTGCTTTACTTCCCAAATCTGATGGCATTCGTGATTTACGTAGGCCTGATGGCTCCTATATTATTGAAAATGCCGGAGCCATTGGATATCACCTCTTTATAAATGGTTCCCAAACGCCCTATCAGGATTTTAGGTTGCCGGAAGGTGTTGCCATGCGTATTCCTGCTGGTATGAAATTTGATTTTAATCCGCACTATGTGAATAAGGGCTCTGAAATTATTTATGGTGAAGTGTTTGTTAACTTCCACACCGTTCCTTTCAGCCCGAATTTGAAGTTGGCCAAGTCTCTTAACTGGGCCAATCAAAATATTGACCTACCTCCCGGGCAACGTACCACACTCACCAAAACCTTTACGACGCAGAAAAAAATAACTATTTTTTCACTGACTTCGCATACTCATCAGTTGGGGGAGAAGTTTCAGATTCTGATTGCCGGTGGTTCGCGTAATGGGGAGTTGGTTTATGAGAACACGGATTGGCACCATCCTGAGAACAAGTTTTTCGATCCGCCAATTGTACTAAACCCAGGTGAGGGGCTGACCAGTGTAATTACGTATAACAATACTACCTCAAAGTCGGTTTCATTTGGTTTACTCAGTACCAATGAAATGGGAATTATTTTTGGTGCTTATTACGAAGAATAGCTGAAGTGTTATGATTCAGTTGGAATTCGTGTTAACTTGACGATAAATGGAAAATAAACTCATCTTATTTGTTGAGGTCTCGATTACGGTGATGGCTTTTTCCTCCATCATTTTCCAGGTTCGCTCCACCAATGATCCCAATTTTAATGGTTTTGCATTTATGGGTATAATGGTGCATGGGTTTTTGGCCCTCATCTCTTCTTGCTTGACGTTGGTTTTAATGGAGTTGCTTGATAATCATACGGCATTATTTCGGTACGCAGGTTTAATTCTTGGAGTTGTTACCATTTTTCAGGTTCTGATGGTTTTTAAAAACGATCAGCAGTCGCCCTTACCGATGAAAATTATTCTCTTGTTTTTAGCTTCCGCTGTTTTCTCTTTTCAGGTCTTAAATATTTCGGCCTACATCAATTTTTCTGGTGCTTACTTTTTGATGGCCATTCTTTACCACATTTTTATGTCCCTGCTGTTGTTTATGATTATGATTATGCAGGTAGTGACTAAAGAAAGCAAAAAGTAAAAAGGATAACTTATCCATTTCAAGGATAAGTTATCCCAAACACGGATTCAATTCAATTTGGGAGTTTTTCCTCAATTAGTTTTGATTAACTGATTAAGGAGGTAATCGGTTGTTTGTAGAAATCTTACCTAATGTCGTAAAAGTGCTCTAGCTATGACATTATTAGGAAGGATTTAGGGGTCGGATGTTGGTGATGTTTGGTTAACCTGATTTAGAAACTCATGAAGAGAACTGTTTCAAAGGGCCGGTCGAATTCCAAATCAAAGGCAAAGGTGGATGGTGGTGGTTACCGCGGACAATTGAGTCGTATACGCGACAAATTTTTTGAGAGCATAGTTAAAGCGCCTTTAGCCATGGCGCGTTTTGATAAAAAAATGAACTATTTATTCGCCACGGATAGGTGGATATCCGATTATGGCTTAGACGGAAAAAACATTGTTGGAAAGAATCATTACAAAATTTTCCCTGAGAAGCCAGATGAGTTAAAGGAAATACAACGAAGAGTTCATATGGGTGAGGTTTTAAGCGGAACAGAGTACCCATTTGTCCGTAGCAATGGAAAAATAGAATATGTTAATTGGATAGCCTTACCATGGTATGATTTGGATCAACAAATTAAAGGTATTGATATTCTGAGTGAGCTGGTTACGTCGCGAATAGTTGCAGAGCGGGAGCTTGATTTAATTAAGAAAAAATTTGATTTTCTGGTCAACCAAGAAACCCTTCGATTACATCATTTGCTGATGGATGAAAAGAAATTAAATCAGATGAAGTCTGATTTAATTTCTTTAGTGGCTCACGATTTTCGAACACCATTAGGAGTTATTCTATTATCCATGCAGCTCCTTCGCCTGGATCTGAAAAGTGAAAGTAATGCTAAAGCCTTACTGCTTACAGAAACTGTTACGAAAGCTACGTTAACGATACGGGATACCCTAAACGAATTCTTAAGTAACCAATCTGTTTACACGGACTCCTTTCCTATTTCAATTGAAAGTATTGATGTGGACGAGTTAATTCAAGGAATTATCCGTGACTTGAAATCTGAAAATGATTCGCTGCCGGAATTCAGACTATTTATAAAATTCTCTCCTCCTATTTTTACGGACTCATTTTTAGTGAAACAAATTTTACGTGTACTCCTTTCAAATGCGATAAAATTTTCTTCCTCAACTTCAAAAATTATTATTCGATCTAAACAAAAGTCTGGAGTTCTGAAAATCTCCATACAGGATTTTGGAGTTGGAATTAAAAAAAAAGATCAAAAAAAGATTTTCAGAGCTCATTATCGTGGTCAGAATGTGGCCAGTTACCCTGGCTCTGGGATGGGGCTTTATATTGCCAATCGTTTGGTGTCTTTCCTGGAGGGAGAATTACATTTTCGTAGCCGGATTGGTCATGGTTCAACGTTCACCTTAACATTAAAGGATACTGTTCATGTATAAAATTTTAATTATAGAGGATGATGGTTTATTTTCTAAAAGTGCAGAAGAGATTCTGCGCTTATCTGATTATGAAGTGTTGGTAGCTGCCGATGGTCGCAATGGCGTAAAGAAAGCCATCGAATTAATTCCCGACCTTATTTTATGTGATATTCAGCTCCCGGATTTGGATGGTTTTGGTGTGCTTAAGGCCATTCGTAATTCTGACAGACTACGTAAGACCTTATTTATTTTTATGTCCGGTATTCCCCAACATCAGGATTTCCGAAGAGCCATGGATAGTGGTGCTGATGATTTCTTACTCAAACCATTTACGGGAACGGAATTGTTAATGTCGGTCAGCTCAAGACTTCAGCGATTGGAACAACTATCGGAGTCCGACTCACCTCTTTTAGATGATGATAACCTTCCAATAAATTTTCAAGACAGGTTGGCTGTTCGGTATCCTTTAACTCATTTTAAAAAAAATGCTCAAGTATTTCATTCCGGTCAGAATATTCATTTTTTGATTTTTCTTGTTGAAGGAATTCTTCGTTGTAGTCGATTTGATCATAGCGGTAAGGAGTTAACGGTAGCAATCTATTCCCCTGGCCAATTCGTCGGACTTACGGAGTGGTTGCAGGGTCTTCAGTTTCAGGATGATGGTCATGCATTAACTGATCTTGTATTCATTTCTGTTCCTGTTGCTGATTTCAAATTTGAGATTTTACGAGCTCGAGGCGTGAGCACCCTTTTAACTAGGCAATTGGCCACGGAGCTGAGGAATCAAAACGAGTTGTTGTTAAATCTGGCTTATCAGGATTTAAGGGGTAAAGTTGCTTACGCTTTTTTACGACTTCATGGGGTTATGCAAAATCAAATGGACCCTAAGCAGTCCTTACCAATTACGCGGGTAATTCTGGCCACGATTGCCGGGATAGCCAAGGAATCGGCCGTCCGTACCGTGCTTGATTTTATCGAGGAAGGTTTACTGGAAGAGACTAGCGAAGGTTTTCGGATTCTTGATCGGGCTGGTCTTGAAAAGATTTCTCAATAAGGCATTCGTTTATGAGTACAATTCTCAAAGTTTTTTTTTGACTTAGGATTTAAATGAGAGCTCAACTGTTGTTCCTTTTCCTAGGGTGCTCCGAACCTGAATTCCTGCTTTGTGAAGGTCCATTATGTGCTTGGTGATGGCCAGCCCGAGACCTGTACCATTTAGATTTTCCACATTTGAGGCACGCGTAAAGGATTTGTAAAGTTCTTGATGGAATTCTCCAGGAATTCCAATTCCCTGATCTACGATTTTAATTTTTAATGAATCAGCTGCAAAGTCCAAACAAACTTCCGGTGATGGCCTTCCAGCTGAAAATTTCAAGGCATTGTTTAAAATATTGTGAATAGCCTGGCTCAATAGTCTCTCATCGGCCGTAATGTGGAATGGGGTGCCAGTTACGTTGATTGAAGGTTTACGCGGATCTCCTGGGTGTAAATCAGTTCCTTCAATAAGGTGTCGGATCATTGCTAAAATATCCAATGAAATAGGTTCAAATGAAACTTTGTCATTTACTGCGCGACCCAGGAATCGCACTTCATTCATCAGGCTGTTGATCCGATCTACTTCAGCGAAAATTCTGGAGAGATGTTTTTCGAGCTTTTCCTTTTTTTCGACCTGAAGGTTGTCAATAATTAGTTTAAGAAGATCCGCACTGGCCTGAATGGAGGTTAACGGTGATCTGAACTGATGTGATGTCATCGTAATGAAGTTGGACTTCATTCGGTTTAGCTCAATTTCACGTTCCAGAGATTCCTGTAATTTGGCTCTAAAATCATTCACCTCATTTTCCTTGTGCGTCCGCAACTTAAGGTTTATGAGCATTTGCGAATACAGTTTCAAAAGATCGATTTCATCCTGGGTATAAACGCGGTGGTTGCGCACGGCATCAAACCCAATAAAACCGAGGCACGTGGAGCCATCCATCATCGGCAGCGTGATGAGGCTTTTGATGTTTTGCGCGCTGAGAATATCGCGCAGATTGCCTTCCGGTAGTTTTTCGACTTCCGGGATGTAAATCAGTTTGCCATTAAAATGGTTGGTAATCCAATCCGGCAGGTACTCATATGGAATTTCCTGAAGATTCTGAATTTCAGGCTGAATTCCCTCGATGCAGTGCTCGTAAAGATTGGAAGTTGTTTTGGTTTCGTGGTTGTATTCAAAAATATAAGAGCGATCCGCATCGACGAAAGTTCCAATCTCCTTTAGGGAATTATTAATGGCTTCACTTGATTTTTCCAGGGGTATATTGATGTATTCATTGCTGATTTTCATGAGCAAGGCCTGAAAAGCAGCTTTTCTGGTCAGAATCTTTTCGACCTCATGCAAGTGTAGATTTTCTGATTCAATGTTATCCTGAATGGAGCTCATAGCAGTTAAAGCGTAGCTATAAAAGTAATAAATTACCATCGATGAGGAGTTGCCTCATCACTACTTAAAACTTCCTGATCTAATTTTCGATCATTAAAGCGCGATCGATAAAAAACTTCTGATGGTTGGGAAAATCTTCTAGTTTCCGGTTATGGGATGATTCCACCTGTGCTTATCCGGAAGAACTCCCAGGCGAATGTCTTTTAGAATAGCTTTTACTTTATTTTGAAAGGAATCTATCCCAGGTTCACGAACGGAGTAATCAGTACCATTGATGTTAATGGTGGCAATGGGCGCTACCACTGCAGCTGTACCTGTTCCAAAAGCCTCCGAAAGCGTATTGGATTTAAAAGCGTTTTCTAGCTCACTTACTTTAATGCGTCTTTCCTCCACGCTTATCCCCATATCCCGTGCCAAGGTCAGGATCGAATCGCGGGTGATGCCATCAAGAATGGCTGTATTTAATTGTGGTGTGGTGAGTACGCCATTAATCATGAACATCACATTCATCATACCGACTTCATCGACGTACTGATGTTCCTTGCCATCGGTCCACAATACCTGGTCGTATCCTTCCTGAACAGCGATTCTGGTAGGGTAGTAGGCACCGCCGTAATTACCGGCACATTTCGCAAATCCTGTTCCACCTTCAACCGTACGTGCATAGTGGGTTTCAACTTTCAATCGGTATGGCTTGGGTTGGTACAATCCTGCGGGACTGGTGAGAATGATGAAATGATACTTCTTGGCAATGTTCACTCCAAGTCTGGATTCAGATGCGAAGCAAAACGGACGCAAATAAAGAGAGGCGCCATCATTTGATGGTACCCACTTTTGATCTACCCGGATCAGTTCTTCCAATCCCCCTAGAAATAATTCCTGTGGAACAGAAGGCATGCACATTCTGTCGAGCGAGCGGTTGAATCGATCTAAATGTCGCCCGGGTCTGAAAATATTGATTGCACCATCGGCCATTCGAAAGGCTTTCATGCCTTCAAAAACAGATTGACCGTAATGCAAGGAAAGCATGGCTGGTGATAAATTTAAATCTCCAAAAGGCATAATTTCCGGTTCACCCCATGTTCCATTTTCAAAGATGGCCACCAGCATGTGGTCGGAAATATTTTTCCCAAACTCCAGGTTGCTGAAGTCTACGGAGTTAATTCGGGAGTTCTGGGTCAGGGTGATTTTCATCGGATCAGATTCAAATAATTCTGCGAAAATAATTCATTTGAGTGAGTTCAAGATCATTTTTCACGATTCTGGACCCAAGGCTTGTTTGAAAAATTGTTATTAACCAGCAAAACTCCAGCCAGGGTTACCAGAACCCCCAACATTATTTTTAAACTCAACGGTTCGCTCAATAACAACCATCCAAGAATCAATGCTACAATGGGGTTGATGTAGGCATACATTGATACAACGGTTACCGGTAAATGCCGCATGGCATAAAGAAAACAGATGTAAGCTAGAATGGATCCGAACACGATGAGGTACACTAAGGCTAAAATTGAACTTTGGTCCGGATTTACCGTGGACCAGTCTTCAAACAGGTAACTGGCAGGTAGCAACACAATTCCTCCGCCAAGCATCTGAAAGGCTGCTGCACCTGTTGTTGGCACGCTGTTGTTCAGCCGTTTGATCAGGATGCTTCCTGCCGCCCAACCCAATCCGGCAATAAACATCAGTGCCGCTCCCTCCCGCACTTCGGCTCGGTCGAAGCCAATCTGACCACCAAAAATGATCACGATACCGGTTAGTCCGAGTAGTGTTCCACTAACGATCCGGAGATTGGGATACTCCGACCGATTCAAGACCGTATTTAAGATTACGATCCATACTGGAATCATGGAGGAAATAATTGCGGCGAGACTGCTGGAAATGTGAACCTCGGCTACCGAAACCAGTCCATTGCCAAATGAAAATAATAGAATACCAGCCAGTGCATGCAGAAGCATTGCAGAAATAGGAACTTTTTTAAGGTTGTGATCCTTCAGAAAAAAAAGTAAAAACAGAAGTCCGGCAATTACCAATCGTACCAGGCTGAACAAGAGGGGTGGTATGGTGGCTACACCAATACGAATGCCTAGGTAAGTAGTTCCCCACAGGAAGCAAACACTTGCGAAGGCCATCCAAGCCCACTGCAATTGTTTTGGTGTTGATTCTTTTGATTCCATTCCTTAGGTAGCAAAGGTGCTTATAATTGAGAAGAAATGATTGACTTGTTCACCGGCGGGGAATTTTTTCTTCTGAAGGTTAATTCATTAATTGCTGTTGAAATCAAGGCTATCCGATATCATGCGCCGTCAACAACTCATCAGCGAAATATTCCGAAAGCGCACCTACCTCTGTATTGGCTTGGATACCGATCCGGAAAAGCTTCCGGAGCATCTCAGGGATTTGGAAGATCCGGTATTTGAATTCAATAAACAGATTATTGATGCAACAAGAGATTTGTGTGTTGCTTACAAACCAAATACGGCATTTTATGAGGCGTTAGGTGCCAGGGGTTGGGAGACACTGGAAAAGACGGCCCGCTACATCGGATCAGAACATCTTCGTATTGCAGACGCTAAGCGGGGTGACATAGGAAACACCTCCGAACGGTATGCACAGGCTTTCTTCCGCACGATGGAGTATGATGCAGTGACGGTTGCTCCGTATATGGGTGAGGATTCTGTAAAGCCGTTTCTGATTGGCGAAGGGAAATGGGTAATTCTGCTGGCGCACACCAGTAATCCCGGAAGTGCTGACTTTCAGTTATTTGGAACTGCTGAACGAAAATTATTTGAAGAGGTTATTGTACGATCTCAAAAATGGGCTTCAGCCGATCAGCTGATGTTTGTGGTGGGTGCTACACGTGCCGACCGCATTCGGGAAATTCGACAGCTGGCTCCTGAACATTTTTTTCTTGTTCCTGGTGTTGGTGCGCAGGGTGGCAGTCTGGAGGAAGTTTCCAGGCAGGGCATGAATAAAGATTGTGGCTTGCTCGTTAATTCTTCCCGCTCTATTATTTATGCATCAGGTGGTAAGGATTTTGCGGAGGCTGCGCGCGTCGAGGCTCAGAAGTTGCAGCGGGAAATGGATCAGTATCTTTCTTTGCTCTGAATACCTGGAAAATGACGGGCTAGGTCAGTCATTTCACCTTACCCAAAACTGAATTGATCCTGCATTTTGCGAACCGGTCAAATTGAATTGGCCATTCGCATGAATGAATCTTTCTTACATTACCTCTGGCAGCATCAATATTTCGATCACCAGAATTTACGTACTACCGACGGGCGTAATCTGGTGGTGGTATTTCCTGGTTTCTACAATACCAACTCAGGACCGGATTTTTTTCAGTGCCGGATTCAGATTGATGAAATGGAATGGTTTGGAGCAGTGGAGATTCATTTAAAGTCTTCTCATTTCCTACTTCACGGTCACCACCAAGACCCTGCTTATCACGTGGTAGTATTACATGTGGTTTGGGAGAACGATAAGGATATTACGCTTGCTGATGGTTATGATCTTCCGGTATTGGAACTCAGGCCACGGGTACCTGTTGAGCGAATTCAAAAGTATGATCAATTGATCTACCGCGAGGATCCCATTCTATGTGCAAGTGCTCTTTCATCGGTTTCCCCTGCCACCCTATGGTTTATGATTGGACAGGCTGCTGCACGACGGATGGAGCAAAAAACAACAGAGCTCAATGCCCTTTTGTTGGAAAATCATTTTAATTGGGAAGAGGTCGCTTATCGTCTTTTGGTGAAAGCTTTTGGATTGAAAGTGAATGGCCAAGCCTTTCTACGCCTTTCCACTTTGCTGCCGCTTCGAAAAATAATGCGTTTACGGGGAGATCGCTTTCGCATGGAGTCAGCACTTTTTGGTGTTGCTGGAATTTTGGCGGGGGATGGGTTAGACGCCTATCATAAAGAGCTGCAACGGGAATTTGAGCATCTGCGGAAAGTCCTACGGATTTCTTTCGTCATGTCTGGGTCGGAGTGGAAGTTTATGCGTATGCGCCCCAGAAATTTTCCAACAATACGTCTGGCTCAACTTGCAGCTTTTTTAGATCAGGCTGGTGATATGCTGTGTGCCCCTTCTGATCAGGAGTTGTTGGTCAGGCTGCAGTCCATTAAATCTGTAGAGCCATCGGATTACTGGAAGTCGCATTATCGTTTTGGTGTTCCTGCTAAAAATCCTTTTGTGGCCAAGCTTGGAAAAAAATTCATGCAGCATTGTCTGATTAATATCTGGGCACCTCTGTGTTTGGCTCGTTCAGGTTACCATTCCGAGCCTGGATTGAAAGAGTGGGTGGTAAGTGTATTGCAACAGGTTCCGCCAGAAAATAACCGTATTGTGCGCGATTGGCAGCGGTGTGGTCTTTCCCCGGCAAATGCCTTTGAATCGCAGGGTTTGCTACACCAGTATGAGTATCAGTGTGCCCGTAAAAAATGTCTGGAATGTGAGGTAGGGTTGTCGCTCCTGGGCCGTCCAACCAATGTCGGATTTTGAGCTTCGCTGATTAGCTTTCAATTTGGTAATTTCGCGTGCCTATGAAAAAGAATCTGATTTTTGTTGGTCTGATGATCATTGCACTGGCCCTGGTTGGTAATCTGATCTGGGGTGAAAAGTACAAGTGTGCCCATTGTGAGAAGCGATTCAGCTCTCTTCCGTATCAGGAATTGATGTACATCATGAAACAACCGATATCGCATGATCACGTTTCAGATGAAGTGCCCACCTTTTGTTCTTGTGCCTGCGGCCTGGAAGCTAAAAAGAAGCTTGGTTACGATTATGTGTGTCATTGATTCGGACACATAAACTTTTTTACCTATGGAAAATCCGGTATTAATATTAGGGGCAGGTCCTTTGGCGCAGTCTGCGCGGGACATCTTTGAAGGCAACGGAAATGTCGTCTACGGCTTTTTGGATGACGATAAAAAATTGCACCAAACCTCCATCGATGACCTGTCGGTACTTGGTAGTACCGACGATGATGGATTTTTAAAGCTAATTGGGAAAAAATGCGAGGCCTTTATTGCTGTTGATGAAATTCGTTTGAAAAAGGGTCTTGTGAAAATGCTTCAGGAAGTTCGCAAGGTTCAAGCGGTTAACGCGATTCATGCTAAGGCAACCCTTTCTCCTCGATTTACGCTGGGCCATGGTAATCTGATTGAGGCTTCTGTAGTAATTGGACCTCAGGTAGTCATGGGAGGTTACGCCATAATCCAGGCCGGAGCGGTAATTGGTACAGGTGTTCGTATTGGTGATTTTGTCAATATTGGTTCCGGGGCGACTGTAAATTCTGGTGTACAGATTGAGGATGAGGCCTTCATCGGTTCCGGTGCGGTACTGGTTGCTGGAGTAAAAATTGGTAAGGGTGCACGCATTGGCGCTGGGTCGGTGGTAATTGGTGATGTAAAGGCCGGCGCGACTGTTTTTGGAAATCCTGCTAAAGAGGTAAGCTGATCGCCTCAACTATGAAATTTTCTGCGACGGATCTTATACTTAATGCCGATGGAAGTGTTTTTCATTTGCATTTAACCCCTGATATGGTATCTGACAAGATCATTATGGTTGGTGATCCGGATCGGGTAAAGCGAGTGAGTCGTTACTTTGATAAGATTGAGGTAAAGCGTTCTCACCGAGAGTTTGTCACCCATACTGGAACCTTTCAAGGTAAACGCATTACGGTGATCAGTACTGGAATTGGGACGGATAATGTGGAAATTGTTTTTTCGGAGCTTGATGCCTTATTCAATACCGATTTGAAAAGAAGGGAAGTAAAAAAGAAAAAGCGTAGTGCATCTTTTGTTCGCGTGGGCACTTCCGGATCCCTGCGTAAGGAAATCGAAATAGGCACACACCTCTACTCGGCTTCAGCCATTGGTTTGGATGAGTTGATTGCTTTTTACGCGTTCAAGTCATCCATTCGCGATCTTCAGCTATGCTCAGCCCTTCAGGCACACACAGGGTTGCCGGCGCGGCCTTATCTCTCCCGAGGATCTTCAAAACTAATTCGCCAGATGACTGATGGGATGACAGCGGGTAACACAGTCACTTGCCCGGGTTTCTATGCCCCGCAGGGTCGTAAGCTTCGGATACCGACGCGGTTTCCGAGGTTACTCCATGACCTGTCCGGTTTCGATTATGATGGTTATCAGCTGACCAACTTTGAGATGGAAACATCTGGCCTATATGCGTTGGCGGAATTGTATGGCCACGAGGCGCTTAGCCTGAATGCCATCATTGCGGGTCGTGCTGTGGGTAAATTTGCCGCTCATCCGGAAAAGATCATAGATGCGCTTATATTGATGGGCCTTGAGCGGATTTAAGGTTCTTCGGACCTATTTTTGCGTCCGATGAGAGAACCTGAGATCTACACCTTAACAAACGGTATTCGTATTGCCCACCTTCGGACCAACTCTAAGATTGTGCACTGCGGCATTATGTTTGATATCGGCAGCCGCGACGAAGACAAGGTCAATCAGGGAATTGCTCATTTCTGGGAGCACATGGCCTTTAAGGGAACCAAAAATCGTTCTGCATTTCAGATTCTAAACCGACTAGAGACGGTTGGTGGTGAACTCAACGCTTTTACCGATAAAGAAAAAATTATGTTTTATGCATCCGTGCGTACGGAGCATTTTGAACGTGCAGCAGAATTGTTGACCGATATTGCCTTTCATTCGACTTTTCCGGAGAACCAGATTGTGCGTGAGCGAAAAGTGATTCTGGAGGAAATGGCCATGTATTACGACGATCCGGATGGCGCCTTACAGGATGAGTTTGATCATTTGCTTTTCGGGTACCATCCGATGGGAATGAATATTCTCGGAACCGAAAAATCCATCTCATCTTTTACACGTAAAAACTTTTTGACTTTCATTCGTACGCACTTTGATACGCGTCGGGTTATTTTTTCGGTGGTAGGGGATTTGTCGCATGCTGAAGTCATGCGGATGGCTCAAAAATTTCTGGAGTCTGTTAAAAAGCAGAAAGCAATCCTTAAGCGCAAGCCCTTAGGAAAGTACGTCGCACGTCAGATTGTTCTTAAGCGCCCGGTAAAACAAGCGCGTTGTGCCATTGGGCGACCAGTCTTTTCCATCAGGGATGAACGAAGGATACCGTTGTACTTTTTGAATAATATTCTTGGGGGTCCGGGGATGAACTCACGCCTTAATTTATCACTCCGTGAAAAGAGAGGCTATGTGTACAGTGTAGGCTCTCAATATGCTCCTTTTTCGGATACCGGTATTTTCGTTGTGTCATTTGGAACCGATCCGGCACAAATGAAAAAAGCTATTGAAATCGTTCATGAAGAAATGGACCATCTTGCACACACCGGCCTCTCGCCGCGACAATTGAAAATTGCACGGGAACAATTTCTGGGTCAGATGGCTATGGCCGAAGAGAATTATATTGGCTTTATGATGATGATGGCGCGAAATCTGCTGGATATAAATGCCTTTACTTCCTTCGATGAGATATCCGATGCCATCAAGGCTGTCACTGTATCTGATCTCAAGAAAATTGCCGGTGAAGTTTTCAACAAGCGGAAATTGAGCACATTAATCATGGAGCCCGCGGCAGTCTGATATGCTTGAAGGTTTTTCAAATCCACTCAATGACTATCTGGAGGCGACGGCTAGCCCCGAGCCGGATTACCTTCGTCAGATTCGTGCGGAAACTACCGAACAGGTTCATAGCCCGCATATGCTGTCGGGACATCATCAAGGTCGGTTACTGGCCCTGATTAGCAAACTATTGCGACCCAAAACCATTCTGGAGATTGGAACCTACACGGGATATAGTGCCCTTTGTCTGGCTGAGGGACTAGTTGAGGAGGGGCAATTAGTCACAATTGAAAAAGATTCAAACTTATCGGAGCGCATCCTAAGAAACATTAATCTTTCTCCTTTTGCTTCCCGGATAAAACTTCTAAATGGAGATGCTCATCAAGTGTTGGCGGGCTTGGATCTTCAACCGGATTTGGTGTTCATCGATGCCGATAAGCGAGGTTACAGCAGATATTTTGAAGCGCTGGTTCCCAGAATGCCTTCAGGGGGAGTTTTGCTTGCCGATAATGTTTTGTGGTCTGGTATGGTGCTTGATCCGGGCGAAGATAAAAAGGCTCTGGCACTCCATCATTTCAACGAGCAGGTTGCTAAAGATGCCCGCGTAGAGGCGGTGATTTTGCCGATTCGAGATGGCCTGACGCTCATCCGAAAAAAGTAATTTTTCGATTCAACGAAGGCTGCTGAAATCCACTAACGGTGTTTCAGATTATCGATTTTAGACCTACATTAAGGCCTGTTTAATTCAACACATGGCTGAATTCCAAATAAAGAAAAATCCCAAGCAATACGATGTATGTATCGTAGGCTCCGGAGCCGGCGGGGGTATGGCGGCTTACATGCTGGCGCAAGCCGGAGTAAAGACTGTCCTGCTCGAGGCTGGTCCTATGTATGATCCAAAGAAGAACGTCACTCAGTTGAAGTGGTCTTACGATTCACCACGACGCGGTGCGAGTACGCCTCTTCGCAATTTTGGTGACTTTGATGCGGCCTACGGCGGATGGCAACTCGATGGAGAGCCGTATACCCACAAGGATGGAACCAAGTTCGATTGGTTTCGTTCACGCATGCTCGGTGGACGGACCAATCACTGGGGTAGGATCTCCCTGCGTTTCGGACCTAAGGATTTTAAACGGAAAAGTATTGATGGTTTGGGAGACGACTGGCCAATTGGTTATGAAGATGTTGCGCCATACTACGACCGCATTGACAAGCTGATCGGTGTTTTTGGTTCTAAGGAAAATCTACCCAATGATCCGGATAGTATTTTTCTTCCGCCTCCAAAACCTCGTCTTCATGAGTTGTTCATAAAGGATGCCGCTACTTCAGTTGGGGTTCCGGTTATTCCATCACGACTCTCCATTTTAACGAAAGCACTTCCGGGAAATAAGGACAGAGGGGCGTGTTTTTATTGTGCACAATGCAACAGAGGTTGTCAGGTTTACGGTGACTTCTCTTCTTCATCTGTTCTGATTAATCCTGCACTACAAACCGGGCATGTAGATGTCATTGCCAATGCCATGGCGCGCGAGGTCCTCACCAACGATGAGGGCACGGCTACCGGCGTTTCGTATGTGGATAAAACGGATATGCAGGAGTATACCGTGAGTGCACGTATTGTGATTCTTGCAGCTAGTGCCTGCGAATCGGCCAGACTTTTGCTGAATTCTCGTTCGAAGCAACATCCCAATGGCTTGGCTAATTCGAGCAATGTTGTCGGTAAATACCTTCACGACAGTACAGGTGCTGCCATGGGCGGTATTCTTCCACAACTGATCGGACGCAAGCGTTATAATGAGGATGGAGTTGGCGGCATGCACGTCTACTCACCCTGGTGGCTTGACAACAAGAATCTGGATTTTGCCCGAGGGTACCATATTGAATATTGGGGTGGAATGGGAATGCCTGGTTATGGATTTGGATTTGGTATGCAAAACCTAAACGGTAAGTATCCCGGACGAGATGGAAAACAAAAGCCTGCCGGTGGTTACGGAGTTGGCTTAAAGGATGATTACCGCTATTTCTATGGCGCTACGTTTGGAATGTCCGGAAGGGGTGAAGCCATAGCCCGTGAGGATAATTATTGTGAAATCGATCCCAATACGGTAGATAAGTTTGGTATTCCCGTCCTCCGGTTTCATTACAAATGGTCCGATCAGGAAGTTCGCCAGGCGCGTCACATGAAGCAGACCTTCAAAGAGATCATTCATAAGATGGGCGGCGTGATTACCTGGGGTGATGATGGTCCGGAGAAGGATTATGGTCTTGAAGCTCCCGGCCGAATCATCCACGAGGTAGGAACTACCCGAATGGGAGATGATCCAAAAAAATCCGCAGTCAATCGCTACAATCAGGCTCACGATTGTAAGAATTTGTTTGTAGTGGATGGAGGTCCTTTCGTTTCTCAGGCAGATAAAAATCCAACCTGGACGATTATGGCCTTGTCGATGCGGGCAACGGAATTCATCATTGAGGAAATGAAAAAACAAAACATCTGACCGAATATGGACAGAAGAAAATACCTGAAAAATTTTGCGCTAGGTACCTTGGGCACCGGCGCTTTGTTGCAATCCTGCGGACCTGACGGTAAACCGACATCGGCTCCGTCAGCTGCCCTGAATTACGACCGTACGCCGGAGGAAAAGGAGCACTATGACAAGATCATGGCGCAGACCTTCTTTACTCCGCATGAGATGAACACCATCACGATCATCGGTGATCTGATCATTCCGCGGGACGAGAAATCGGGCAGCGCATCCGACGCCGGAGTTCCTGAATTCATCGAATTTATTGTTAAGGATATGCCGCATCACCAGACACCCATGCGTGGTGGTTTGAAATGGCTTGATGTGCATTGTGCCAAACAGTTCGGAAAAGCCTTTGTGGAGTTAACAACAGATGACCAGACGAAAATTCTTGATCAGATTGCCTATCCGGAACAAGCAGCACCTGAAATGAAACAAGGAGTAGCCTTCTTTAATTTGATGCGTGATTTAACAGCCTGTGGTTTCTTTTCAAGTAAAATAGGAATTGAAGATGTTGGCTATGTGGGTAATCGACCCAATCAATGGGACGGTGTTCCACAGGATGTGTTGGAACAGTACGGACTAAAATACGATCAGCGAACCTTAGACATCAGTGTAAAATTTGACTCATGATTAGTAGAAGAAGTTTTGTAAAGAAGGCCTCCGTTGCTGCTGCAGCGTTGCCCTTGGGTGTTTCAATAGTCCCTCGTCATGTACTTGGAAAGGGTCAATTAGCACCGAGCGATACACTGTATATAGCCGGTATCGGAGTAGGAGGCAAGGGTGAGTCTGATATCGCTACTTTCGCCAAGCACCCTAAAGCTAAGATTGCCTTTTTATGTGACGTTGATGACCGTCGTGCAGCCGGTTCTGTGAAAAAATTTGATAAGGCGGTTTATTACAAAGATTACCGGAAGATGCTCGAGAAAGAGCATAAAAATATTGATGCTGTCTCCGTGTCTTCCCCGGATCATATGCATGCAGTTCAGGCTATGGCGGCCATGCAGCTTGGCAAGCATGTCTATGTCCAAAAGCCTTTGACGCATGATATCTATGAGGCCCGCATGCTCACAGAGGCGGCCAAGAAATATAAAGTCGTTACGCAAATGGGAAACCAGGGCGCCTCTGGTGATGGAGTTCGACAAATGCGGGAATGGTACGATGCTGGTTTGATTGGAGATGTGCATACGGTGTATTGCTGGACGAATCGTCCGGTTTGGCCGCAAGGCATTCCCTGGCCAGATCGCAAGACCGAGGTTCCAAAAGAACTGGACTGGGATTTATGGCTGGGCACGGCTCCCTACAAAGACTATATCGATAAGCTGGTTCCTTTTAACTGGCGTGGATGGTGGGACTATGGTACAGGTGCTCTTGGCGATATGGCCTGTCACATTATTGAGCCACCGTTTCGGATACTAGGTTTGGGATATCCTACCGATGTGGAGTGCAGCGTAGGAAGTGTTTATGTCGATGAATTTAAGCGCGGTTACTTTCCTGAAAGCTGTCCGCCTTCTTCTCATGTGATTATGACGTTTCCTTCATTGAGTGGTAAGCCAGCTGTAAAATTCCATTGGATGGATGGCGGAATTCAGCCGGAACGACCAGAGGAGCTAGGTCCTAATGAAACTATGGGTGATGGCGGCAATGGTGTGATTATGATTGGATCAAAAGGTAAGATGATGTGTGGTACCTATGGTGCCAATCCACAGTTGCTTCCAACTTCCCGAACCAAAGAGGTTAACGTTCCTCAAACCATTCGCCGAATACCCGGCGGTGCTGAGACTGGTCATTATGTAGAATGGGTTGAAGCTTGCATTCAGGGTTATGGAAAATTGGAGCTCAGCTCTGACTTTGCATTGGCCGGCCCGTTGACAGAGAGTATCCTCATGGGTAATCTGGCCATACGTAGTTTTGATGTTCGCAAACCGAACCTAACCAACCCTGGTCAGTACAAATACCCGGGACGTTACATCAAGCTGTTGTGGGATGGCGTGAACATGAAGATCACCAACCTAGACGAAGCCAATGAATTTGTTCGTCGCAAATACCGCGACGGCTATTCGCTGTGATCTGGTGATTAACAGACTTTAAAACCGCTACCGGTACCAACTGGAACGGATTGCTGATTCAGTCTGGCTTCGATTTCTTTAGCTGTTTTGGTGATGGCCAGTCCGCCAAGACCTGTACATCTTAGCGTGTGCGGGATGGCGTCTCCAACTTTTTTCATGGTTTCAATAACCTCATCGAGAGGAATCAGATGATTGTAATTGGCCAATGCCATGTTCGCACAGGAGAGGGCATTGCTGGCAGCCATCACGTTGCGGTTCAGGCATGGTGCTTCAACCCGGTCTGCAATGGTATCGCAGACCATTCCGAGTGAAGTTTGAAGGGCCATAGAAGCTGCTCCCAAGGATTGGGAAAGGGTGCCATTTTTTAATACGACAATTCCGGCCGCAGCCATTCCGCAACCTGATCCGCATTCTGCCATACAACCACCAACTTCTGCTGCAAACGTCGCATGTGCGGCAATGAAAACGCCGATTAATCCGGCAGCCAGCATGGCTTTAACCATTTCATCTTCGGAAAGTCCCAGCACAGTGGCTGTTCCGATAACAGCTCCGGGCAGTGCACCACAGGAACCTGCTGTTGGTGCGGCTACAATAACACCCATTGAGCTTTTGACTTCCATAATGGCTGAAGTGAACATAATGACTGTATTCAGAACATCCCCGGAGACCAAATTGCCTTTTTCCATTTGGGCTTTGAACTCAACCGATTGAGCGCCTAGGATCCGGTCGTGCCATTCCGTTCCTTTAATGCCTGTTTGTACTGCATTCTTCATGATGCGGACGATGCGGCGCATTTTTTCAAATACTTCCTGATCACCGATGCTTCCACGTTGTCGCTCGTAATGAATGGCCAGTTCCCAGAGGGATAGGTTTTTGTCCTCATTGTACTTCAGCATATCCTCCACAGTGATGAAGGGTACGGTCAGATTTTTTCGTGAGAGAACAGGTAGAACCGGATCCAGAACCCGAATGGTATGGATGCGTTCATCTGAGGAAAGGGAAGCGATAAAACCAGCCTGTAATGGTTTCTGTGATTTAATCTCAATAAAATTTTTTCCACCTTGATGAAGAACCACGGCATCGGCTTCGCTTAGCGAATTCAATTCATCGAGTAAAGAAAGTGAAGCAGGGGAGAGGCGTTGTCTGCCTTCTTCTTTTAAGTAGACGAGTGTTTCGTAAAAATCACCATCCATTTGAACATTTGCTCCATCAACGGCGATCACTTCGATCATGCCTCCTCCGGTTGATAAGGCTATCAGAGAGTGTTGATCGTGGTCGTTCCAAAGTGTGATTTGGTAGGTATTCGGATGACTCGCTCCGATTGGTAAAATATCTATGCGGATTTCCAAACCTGCCGCCTGAACCGCCTGTTCATAACTAGGTAAACGCTCATCGTCGGCTTCCCAGCCCAGGAAACCACCGAATAAACCCATGTCTGAACCTTGTCCTTTGTGGGTAGTGGCCAATGATCCGTTGGGATCAAATTCAACGAGAGCCTTTTTAATGGATCCACCCATCAGATCGCGACACATTCTTCCAATACGAAGGGAGGCGGCGCAATGGGAGCTGGATGGACCACGCATTACCGGTCCAATAACATCATTGAATATACTTGGGAATTTTTCCATTTTGACCTGTTCTGGATAAGTGAATGACTTACGAATCTATTGAAAATATTCGCGATAATTGTAAACACCTAAACCCTGAATTATGGATCTCTCTGCTCTTCAGTCCTACGTTCTTCCAACGCTTCTGATTTCATTTGCTGTGCTCGGTCTCATCCTGGCCGTGGCGCTTTACCTGGATTACCGGAAGCACAAAAATAATCTTGAAAACAACAGCTGGACCAAAACGGGCATCATCGGTTTTGTATCCAATTTTCTTGATACGCTGGGTATCGGATCTTTTGCTACGGAGACGGCTATGTTTAAATTTTTCAAGCAGTCCGAAGATCGGGTTATTCCTGGTACGCTGAATGTGGCCAACGCCATACCTACGATTGCTCAAGCGATCATCTATACACAGATTGTGGAAGTGGAGCCGGTAACGTTGGTGCTTATGTTAGTATCGGCGGTTGCAGGTTCTGTGTTGGGTGCAGGTATCGTAGCTAAGCTTCCTGAAAAGAAAATTCAGTTTACCATGGGTGTTGCCTTGTTCATAACCGCTGGTTTTTTGGTGGCCAAAGCTTTGGGGTACATGGAAACAACTGGTGAGGTTATTGGTCTGGAAGGCTCGATGTTGGCCATTGGTGTTTCTGCCAACTTTGTATTGGGTGCTTTGATGACGGCTGGTATTGGGCTTTATGCACCCTGTATGGCCTTGGTGGCAATGTTGGGAATGTCTGCTAAGACGGCGTTTCCCATTATGATGGGATCCTGTGCGATGCTTATGCCGGTAGCAGGA
>Ga0068872_10000521_pt1 | contig 32605 bp, 32 predicted proteins | sample NOAtaG_7_FD_66441 | JGI IMG/M metagenome (GOLD analysis project Ga0068872, IMG submission 66441) | Freshwater lake microbial communities from Lake Erie, under a cyanobacterial bloom - NOAA_Erie_Diel1S_2200h metaG | ecosystem: Environmental > Aquatic > Freshwater > Lake | place: USA: Ohio, Lake...
GCCGCTTAAAAAATGGCTACGCTTAAATGAATGTTATGAGGCAACAGAAGCATACATGAGCAACAAAAAAACACCCTTGCGATGCATTGTAAGTTATTTCACAGCCTGACGTTTTCGGGCTTGGCAAAGGTGGCGATTTTCACCACAAATGTTGATGCGGAGAACCAAACTTTGATTAACCACAAAACTGTCTGCGGAGAACTGAACCGCCACTTTTGCCAAACCCGTGTTATAGCGCGTTTTTATTCCCATTGTCAATACCAGTCAATTATTCCTGTCACCTTAAATTGTCTTACTTTCTGTCCAGTGTGAGCACTAATTTCAAGGTATTCAATGTATTTACTTCTCTTGGTTCTTGTGAATTTTAAAACAATGTGGTCGTCAACAATGTCAATTGCGTAATTATCGGGATTAAAGCCAAGTTTCTTTGAAGTCTTTTTGATTTGAGTAAGGTCAGCAAATACGGTACTTTGTGGGTTTATTTTATAGCTTGGGAAATCTATATTGTTAATTACAAGTCCACTACTGTCGAGGGACATACGCGAACAACAATAATTTATACCAGTTTGCTTTTGTATAATGTAAAAACCCAAGTCGTATTTTGGAACTTGCCATTTATAATTTAGCACCTTTGGGTCTTGTCTAACCAATTCTTTATAATCAATTACAAGGCAGCTTTCAAAAGTCAATAATTTATAAAAGTCATTGCCCAACTTATTTAATAGATGATTTTTGATGCTGTCTTGAACGTAGGTTGGTAAGTCGGAAAGTGATTTAACAATTGTCGGATTATAGTCCATTGAATAATGAGTACTCCCGCATCCTCGAACACCATCTTGTCCATACGATAAGGTCGTAAAAATTAAAATTGTCAATATGGTCGTTAACTGTCTCAAGTGTCGTTTTTAAAATGCGCTATAACTCCCTTATATGTACTGTTATGTTTCACCAAATACATACAAAATCATAAATTGGCGAAGTTGCCCGCTGCCCAATCGTGGCTTGTACTCATTAAAGCAACGGCAGTTAATAAAATTGTTTTTGTTGTGTGGTGGGTTATTGCATTGCGCAAATAGTCCGCAAAAGTGTTTTTTAATATTCATAGTTATTGGGTTTATCTAAATATTTTTTCAAATGTATGCGATTTTTTATTACCATAATTTTTGCCTGTTTGGGCTAAAGCCGACAGTAATTAAAATATGATCAAGCCAAAGTTCTTTTAGAGCTATGGCTCGCCTTCACGCATCGGGCCGGTTGGCGAATCGCCGGGGTGCACGTGGCCCTGCGCGAGGAAGGATCGATTCGTCTTGAATTTTCTTTTGGAGCTTTTCTTTGTTTCAAGACAAAGAAAAGCGGATGATACTTTTCTTGAACCAAACCACCATTTGGGCTAAAGCCCCGGTGGGAAGTAGAGGTTTACCCTGCCGGCTAAAGCCGACAGTAATAAAGCCTTAAGGAAGTTTATTACTCGTGAACTAAGTAGTTTCCGTGCGTTCGATAAAAACGGGAGTAATTAAGTAGTAGTAAAACAGTTCGTTAATTATATCAGCGACAATTAAGAAAAGAATGAACTCAATTAAAGCAAGGTTTAATTACCCTGTACTTCAGTGCCGGGAATAAAAAAACGAGAAAATAATAAAAGGGCTTTAGCCCAATCCACACGAAATAGCCATAACTCAAAACCTACTAATAAAAAACACCTCCCCTGCCAACAGATAGGATTACTTTTGCCCGCACCATAAAAAAAACTAACCATGACTACCCGCAAAGAAAAAGATACTATGGGTGTGGTAGAAGTACCCGCCGACAAATACTGGGGAGCACAAACTCAACGCTCCATTGAGAATTTTAAAATTGCACAGGACATCAACAAGATGCCGCGTGAAATAATACGGGCATTTGCCTACCTGAAAAAAGCCGCCGCTCTTACCAATCAGGACCTAAACGTACTGCCCAAAGAAAAAGCAGACCTCATCGCTAAAGCCTGCGACGAAATAGTAGCCGGCAAATTAGATGATCAGTTTCCGCTAGTGGTATGGCAAACCGGCAGTGGCACACAGAGCAATATGAATGTGAATGAAGTGGTGGCTTACCGTGCGCATGTTATGCAGGGCGGCTCACTCCTCGATGAAAAGAAAGCCGTTCACCCGAATGATGATGTAAACAAATCGCAGTCGAGTAACGATACCTTCCCTACAGCCATGCACATTGCGGCTTACAAGATATTAATTGAAGTAACCCTGCCGGGTATTCAAAAGTTACGCGACACATTGGCTGCAAAGTCGAAAGAATATATGAAGGTGGTGAAAATTGGCCGCACACATTTGATGGATGCCACACCATTAACCGTTGGTCAAGAGTTGAGCGGCTATGTTTCGCAGTTAGATCACGGTATGAAAGCCATTAAAAACACGCTGGCTCACCTGAGTGAGTTGGCACTCGGTGGCACTGCCGTGGGCACAGGACTAAATGCACCTAAAGGTTACGACAAATTAGTAGCTCAAAAAATTGCAGACCTCACCGGCTTGCCCTTTATTACTGCCGAAAATAAATTTGAATCCTTAGCCGCACACGATGCCATAGTGGAAGCACACGGTGCTTTGAAAACTGTGGCCTGCTCGTTGATGAAAATTGCCAACGACATACGCCTATTAGCCAGCGGACCGCGAAGTGGCATTGGTGAATTGTTTATCCCCGACAACGAACCCGGCTCTTCTATCATGCCCGGAAAAGTTAACCCCACGCAGTGCGAGGCCATGACGATGGTGGCGGCACAGGTGCTGGGCAATGATGTGGCCATAAATATTGGTGGTGCCACCGGACATTTTGAGCTGAATGTGTTTAAACCGATGATGATCTACAACTTCCTGCACTCGGCTCGATTGATTGGTGATGTATGTGTGTCGTTTAATGATAAGTGTGCTGTAGGTTTGGAACCTCTTTACGATAACATCAACAAGCACGTAAATAACTCCTTAATGCTGGTTACCGCGCTGAACACCAAAATAGGTTATTACAAAGCCGCCGAAATAGCACAGACCGCGCACAAGAATGGCAGCACCTTAAAAGAAACTGCTATAGCCTTGGGTTACCTCACTGCGGAGCAATTTGACGAATGGGTGAAGCCGGAAGATATGTGTGGTGAGATAAAATAATATGTCACTTTAACCAATAATCAACATAAGCGCCTTCGGCATCATACATTTCCTGTTGTCGTTTAATGTTGAATTTACGGCCTTCGCGCGGGTCGTTGCCTACACCGGCCACATATTGCCAGTTGCCATAGTTGCTGTACACATCATAATCAATCAGTAAGCGTTCGAACCAGGCGGCACCCCAACGCCAGTCTATGTGTAAATCATGAACCAGATAAGAGGCCACATTTTGCCTGCCTCTGTTGCTCATAAATCCGCTGTGCCAGAGTTCGCGCATATTGGCATCCACAAAGGGTTCACCCGTATTTCCGATACACCACTTATTAAACAAGTTCCAATCGATGGAGTATTTGCCTGATACATTTCGTATGCCCGATGCATAAAATAATCGGTTGCCGTATTTCATCATTACATATCGGAAATAGTCGCGCCACAGCAATTCAAATTTTAACCAGTATGTTGACTCGTTACTTCCATATTGTTGTTCGTAGCGTAACAGTTGCGCATAAATTTCGCGCGGCGATATACAGCCGGCGGACAACCAGGGAGAAAACTTGGAAGAATAATCCATTCCTAACAATCCGTTACGTGTTTGTTTGTACCGGCTAATGCATTTACTGTCGAAAAAATAATGCTGTATGCGTTGCAATGCTGCGGCTCGTCCGCCTTTGAAATGTATGTCGTGTTTATTATTGGTCTGGTTTGATGATAATGGAGGAATAGCTGTACTCATCAAACTCAATTGATGAGATTGAATTTGCTCCGGAACACGAAATAATGGAGTAAGTTGAAAGCCTTTCTCCACGTTGTTTCTGAAAGAGGTAAATACATCGGGCAATTTGGATATTTCAAATGGTAGTTGTTGAGGATGAACGAGTGTGGAGGTGTGGTAGCGCTTCAGCGTAATGTGTTGCGACAGCGCAGCCTCTTCCTTTAGCTCATCGTGCGCATATTCAGCGCCCGTATAGATTGTACTGATGTGATGATTATCACACAGGCTCATAAGTATATCCGGTGCATTTCCTTCGTAGTAGTTCAACACTGCTCCGCGTTTACTTAACTGTGATTGTAAGTCGTGCAGGCAATCCAATCGAAATTGTTCCTGATGACGAAACGGATAAGCAATTGCTGCTGTCGGGTTGTTTTGATTTTCCTTTGGTTTGATATAGACAAAGCACACCTCTTCGTTTTCTTCGAGGGCACGGGTTACGGTTTCATTGTCGTGCAAACGTAAATCATTGCGAAACCACACTATGGTGCTCCTCATAACTGTTCTATGGTATTTAGATAATGTTCGGCCTGAGCACAGATTTTTTCCTGTTCCTGCATATCAATTCCATCCCATACCTTATACATCATCCCGATACGCGGATTGGATTGCAGTTGCTCACGGTGCCTGTTATAAAAATGCCAGTACAAGGCGTTAAACGGGCAGGCGCCCTCTCCGGTTTTCTGTTTGGGTTTGTAAAAACAAGAGCCGCAGTAATCGCTCATCTTATCAATATAGTTCGCTGAACTCACATAAGGTTTAGTTGCCAGCAAACCGCCATCGGCAAACTGACTCATACCTCTGGTGTTGGTTATTTCCACCCATTCGATGGCGTCAATATAAATACCCAGATACCAGGCATCGGTTTCGGAGGGTTCAATGCCGGCCAGCAGGGCAAAATTGCCGGTAAGCATGAGGCGCTGAATATGATGGGCATAGCCTGTTTGCAATGACTGTTTAATGGCGTGATGGAGGCAGTTCATTTTAGTTTGTCCGTTCCAGTACCATTGCGGTAAAGAGCGGCGATGATTAAAATAATTCATCGAAGCATACTGGGGCATTCTGGCCCAGTAAACGCCACGCATAAACTCACGCCAACCGAGTATCTGACGAACATATCCTTCAACCTGCGCAAGCGTGATCGACTCGGGATGTTGTTCCCATTCGCCGATTACGCGTTCAATAACTTCGAGCGGGCTTATCAGTTTCACATTCAGGGCAAACGAAAGGCACGAGTGATAAAGCGTGGTGCTTTTTACCGACATCGCATCCTGATAGGTTCCGAACTCAGGCAAGAGATACCTGCAAAAATAGTCCAGCGATGCCAATGCCTGTTCGCGGGTTACCGGCCACGGTATGGATTGATTTTGCATGGAACCCATGGTAACCACACCCACTTTTTCCAAATCACGACAGATAGCTCCGGCATCATTCGAAACCGAAAATGGCTTAGGCACTACCGCTTGTTTTGGTAACTTTTTACGGTTCTCTTTATCAAAATTCCACTGCCCTCCAACCGGCTTAGCCGCCTGCATCAGAATTTGATGTTTGCGTCGCATGGCACGATAGAATGTTTCCATCAGATAGGTCTTTGATGAGGCAAACATGTCTTTGAGCTCGTAACGCGTTGTAAAGAAATGCCCGGTATCAAATGGCTCCGCCGGAATACCAATGTCGCGAACCAGATTGTTTAGCTCCTGATCGACACGATATTCATCCGGTAACTGATATTCAAATTTTTCAACGTGATGCGTAAGAATCAGTTGTTTGATATTTGCTGTAAAGGATTGTTGATTGTCGGGGTGCAGTATATCGTAGTAGATAACCTGATGTCCCCGATCTCGTAATACCTCAGCCATATTTCGCATAGCCAGAAAGAAAGAAGCAACTTTCTGGATGTGATGGCGACAATAGTCGGTTTCCGAACGAATCTCCATCATAACATAACTAACATCCTGATTCGGCTTGCTGAACCATTGATGATTTAGATTGAGCTGATCTCCAAGTATAAGGCGAAGGGTTTTCATAGATTAAATAATTATTACATATTGAGGATCAAATCGTTTGAGTGCACTTTATCTGTTTGCCATACAAATTGGTCGGCTTTGGATAAATCTTGCTTATTTATCAAAAAACAACAATATTTTCCTGTTAATGTTCGGCCTAACGAATCCCTTAACATCATTACACCTTCAATACCATTCGTCGAAAAAAAATTGATTAGCTATTGATTATCAATCATATTGCCATACATTTGGCCACTTTTTTATTCTAACTAAAATCACCAGAAAATGAAAAAAGCATTACTCACTCTAACACTATTTGTTATACTGATTGCGAAATCAGTAGCACAACTTCAGCCTTTAAACGTTACAATTGGCGCAACACAACCAAGTTGTGGCTTGTCTAACGGAAGCGTAACAGCCAGTGCCGGTGGCGGAGCAGGAAGTTACACCTATCTGTGGAACAACGGAGCCACTACACCAATACTTAATAACCTGAGTCCGGGCATCTATACCCTCACCGTTACCGATGCCAATGGCACTTCGGCAACCGGGAGTAAGGCACTGAATAGCAGCACTTGCCCTAAAGTCAATTCCTTATCCTTCGGATTCACTACCTCTACATCGGTAGTGGTAAACTGGCCCGGCCTGGATTGCGCCACAAAATACAGGCTCCTGTTAAAGAAAAATGGTTCATCGACTCAAATTACCAAGATTGTGAATGCTCCCACATCCTCTTATACATTCACAAATCTTGAACCCAACACCACCTATCAGGTGCGCATCAGAACCCAATGCTCTCAAAACGGTTCTGTGTTGTCGCAACAATTATCCCCTATTTTCTCATTCACTACACTCACCACGCAGGGTATTCAATGTCTGGCACCATTATTCATTGAAAGTAGTATTATCGCTTCAGACTCTGCCATCCTTACCTGGGCAACGGCCACAAATGTTATTCAGTATAATATCCGTTATCGGGTTACAGGTACAACACCCTGGACGAATGTATTTGTAAATGATGGCAATGCCGAAAGCGTTGTGCTGAATAATCTGACTCCGGCTACCGGATACGACGTTCAGATTCGTTCCAAGTGCAATAATATTCCTGAAGAGTTTTCTGCATACTCGGGCACCTACTCGTTCAGTACTGCACCCCTTCGTATGGCCGAAGGATTCAGTACCCCTAACGTATCGCTTTATCCCAATCCGGCAGATCAGGTTGTTTACATAGCACTGCATTCTGTTAAAGATCAGAACATAATCATTAACATTGCCGACATATTGGGTCGCACCGTGCGCACCGAAACAAAAACTGTAAATAAAGGAGCTCATTCGATACCCTGCTACATAGCAGACCTAAAGGCCGGCATATATATGGTGCAGATTACTACAGGCAACAAACAACAAACCCTAAAACTGATTATCGAATAACATATTCCTAACTCTAATAAAAAAGGCTTCCGAATGGAAGCCTTTTTTATTGATGTTTAACAGGAATTTATTTTAACACCTCTCTGGCTATGACCAGTTTCTGAATTTCAGAGGTGCCTTCACCAATGGTACATAACTTAGAATCACGATAAAACTTTTCTACCGGAAACTCCTTGGTATAGCCGTAGCCACCAAAAATTTGTACGGCATCGATAGAAACTTTAACGGCCACTTCCGAAGCATAATACTTCGCCATTGCAGACTCCTTAGTACATTTTTCGCCGCGGTTTTTTAAATCTGCCGCCTGGCGAGTGAGTAATTCGGCGGCATCAATCTGCGATTTCATATCGGCCAGTTTGAATGATATCCCCTGAAAGTTGGCAATAGGCTGATCGAACTGATGACGCTCTTTGGCATATTTCAGTGACGCATCATAGGCGCCGTAGGCAATACCGAGTGAGAGCGCAGCTATGGAAATGCGTCCGCCATCGAGAATTTTCATAGCCTGAATAAATCCGTCGCCTTCTTTACCCAGCATATTAGCGGCAGGAATACGACAGTTATCAAATATAACTTCTGTAGTTTCCGAAGCGCGCATACCCAGTTTATTTTCTTTTTTTCCGGCTGATAATCCCGGTGTGCCTCGTTCAACAACGAATGCCGTCATACCGTGACTGTCGCGTGGTTCGCCGGTGCGTGCCATAACAACCACTACATCGCCGGTATTACCATGAGTAATCCAGCATTTAGCTCCGTTGATAACCCAATGATCGCCATCGCGATGTGCCACACATTTCATATTGCCGGCATCAGAACCGGTATTGGGTTCTGTAAGTCCCCAAGCCCCAATGTGCTGACCACTGGCTAGTTTAGGTAACCATTTTTTCTTTTGCTCTTCATTGCCAAACTGCAGGATATGCCCGGTACACAGGGAGTTATGCGCTGCAAGCGAGAGGCCTACCGATCCGCAAACACGGGATACTTCTACAATTATGGAGATGTATTCCTGATAGCCGAGACCACTTCCGCCATAGGTTTCGGGAACCAGTACGCCCATCCAACCCATTTCTCCAAACTTGTGAAAGAGCTCTTTGGGAAAGTACTGCCGTTCGTCCCAGTCCATAACATGAGGCTTTATTTCTTTTTGCGCAAATTCACGCACACTTTGAGTTATAATATCGAGTTGTTCATCTTGTGAGAAATCCATAACGATTATTTTTAAACGATTTGCAAATGTAAGGTTCTGCAATTAAAATGCTGATGCCTATCAATTAAAATCATTCAACCACAGCAATAAAGCGACAACCAATGGTTTCATTTATTTTTGACTTTAAATCAAACCAATGCCAAGCATCTTTTCAAAAATAATTAAGGGCGACATACCGTGTCACCATATTGCAGAAACCGAACACAGTCTGGCATTTCTGGACATAATGCCGCTGGTAAATGGCCATGTTCTTGTTGTACCCAAAAAGGAAGTAGACGAGTTGTTTGATCTGGATGAAGCGACCTTAAATGATTTGATGCGGCTATCCCGTAAGGTCAGTTTTGCCATTAAAAAGAGTGTCCCCTGCAAACGGATAGGCATTGCCGTAATTGGTCTTGAAGTGCCTCATGCCCACATCCATCTGGTGCCCCTGAATACGGTAAACGATATCAACTTTACCCAACCCAAATTACAACCAACACAGCAAGCGCTTGAAGCTATGGCTAGGCTGATACGCAGTAATCTGTAATTATTTCTTTACAATCCGGTCCGGATGATCATCTATAAATTTTTGCCAGCTACTGCTTTTTTTGGAGGCAGACTTTCTGGTTTTTTTTATGGCCGGCAATTGCTGATAACTATGACAAACCGCCACAGCCAGTGCGTCGGTGGCATCGAAGAAACGGGGTTGTCGTTCTATTTCCAAAATGCTTAACAACATAGCAGAGACCTGTTCCTTGGTTGCACTGCCATTACCTGTTATGGATTGCTTCACTTTTTTGGGCGAGTATTCCGTTATGGGCAACTCGTGAGCGGCCGCGGCGGCTATGGCTACACCCTGAGCTCTGCCCAGCTTGAGCATGGATTGTACGTTCTTACCAAAGAACGGTGCTTCAATAGCAAATTCGTGTGGTTGATAACTCTGAATTAAACGATGCACACCTTCATAAATTCGTTTGAGTTTATCATAAGGATTGTCGTATTTATCCAGTTGCATGACGCCCATACTCAACAGTCGAATCGCACGACCGTGGCACGCTATAACAGAGTATCCGAAAACATTGGTTCCCGGATCAATGCCGGCTATTATTCTTGCCACGGGTATTTTTTGTGTCATGTTCAAGGGGCAAGTTATACGGTTACTTACTAATTGTGTTTATGAATAGTCCACGTTTATCGGTATCATTGTACATATCCTTAAATACATGGCATTATTTTTTCTTTAATCTATACCAAGAACCAATTAAACACGTTCTGACTCAATATGAAAACAACCCGAATCAGCATACTGCTTTTACTGATTATCGGTATAACGGCATTTTCGTGGAAATCAACCCAAGATAAGCTTTGTGATGTTCGAAACACTGCTCTGGCAAGCGGCGAAAAGGTAACCTATAAGATTGCCTACAAATGGGGAGCCCTGTGGCTAAGTGCCGGTGAGGTGGTATTTACGCTGGATAATGCCAAATACGGCAACCGTGAAGTATATCACGCAAAGGGATACGGCTATACTCACAAATCATATGACTGGTTATTTAAAGTGCGCGATACCTACGAAAGCTATTTTGACAAGGAATCGCTGATGCCATACAAATTCGTTCGTGATGTGAATGAAGGCAATGCCTCTTTTTATCAGAATGTAACCTTCAAACACGATCAGGGTAAAGCCACGTCGCTCAAAGGCACCTATAACATACCGTCCTGCACACAGGATATTATGTCGGCTATTTATTATACCCGTTGTATCGACTGGAACAAATACAAAAAGAATGATACGGTACCCATTACCGTATTCCTCGACGATGTGGTACATCCGCTTTATGTTAGATATATCGGAAAAGAAAAAATTTCAGTTAAATCAGGTACATACAACTGCATAGTATTCAAACCGCTATTGATTAAAGGAACCGTGTTTAAGGGCGGTGAAGAAATGACCGTTTATGTTACAGACGATGAAAATAAAATACCGGTACTGGTAAAATCACCCATCCTTATTGGCGATATCAGAGCTGAGGTGCACGAAATCAGCGGAACAAAATCACCGCTGAAAAGTAAAGTAAAGAGTTAATTACCGATATACAATTTCCCGGTTATGTGTGCGCCATCTGCTGTAGTCAGTTGAACCAGATATACTCCGGGATGCAGTTCGGATGATTGCCAAGAATGACCTGATACTATATAGAACTGTTGTCTACCGGCTAAATCCGTAATCATAACTTGGTGTAATGCAATATCCGATTGGACGAAAATCTGATGATTACGAACAAATAACTGTGTTTGTGTATCCGGATGTGTTAATGCGGTCTGAGGACTGTAAGCAATATAAATTGACTCGGTATTCGTATCAGAAAAACAGGCATTGGTTATTGTGTGGGTAAAGGAGTACCAGCCACTGTCGGCATAAGTATGCTGAATGCTTGCGCCCTCTCCGCTGTTGCCATCTCCAAATTCCCAGTTTACAGCACCCGGATTAATGGAGTTATCAGTAAACGTTACCGTATAGCCATTGACCGTAGCGCTGAAAGCCGGCACCTGAAGATTACCTAAATACCATTTAGGTAAACTATCCAACACTACAGATGAAGCAATGCTTTGAATGAGTTGTGCGGTATCTGCGTTAAGCGATGCAGGTATCCATGCCCCCTGACAATTTTTATTAAACAGCGTTGAGTAAAATACACAGGCGGCAAGGTAGGAGCCCCATAAAGAAGGATGACTTCCGTCTGCGTTGTACAGATTGATTGTAGAATCGGTATCGCGAACTTTTTTCCAGGCAACACCAATCGGAGCAACGGTGGCATTATTATCATCACCCATCTCCAAATAACTCTGCCTGAGGCGCATTTGCATGCCTTCGTAGGTGCAAATAACCGGATAGGCCGCACAATTGGAGGCATCGCCGTTTTTACGCCCCCAGGTCATGTAAAAAACCGGCTCCGTGCAAGGATTATAAAACCTGATGGAGTCGCACAGATTCTTAGCATAGGGATACGTTTGCGCCGCTACCTGTGCCGGCGAAAATGAAGGCTCTTGACTTTGTGCCTGCAGAATCACATAATCCCAGTTGCCCTGAGCAATTTTTTGCAGGGTTGTTGCGTTGCCGGAATGTTGTTGAAATGTATAGCCGCCGGGCACGTTAGAATCCACGATAAGGCTATCCCCAAAAGACAACGCAACCGACTTAAAAAGGTTAGGCAAATTATTGTAAGAGGTATAACTGTTTCCTATAAAAAGTACGCGTTTTTGCTGTGCCTGAACGAAAACAGGAATCAATAGACAGAGAGTTAAAAGCTTTTTCACATTGTAAAAATCTGTATTTATGTCTATTTGAAAAAGTTGTTTTATATTTCGTTAGATTTTTTAGTACGATATGCGAAGCCTGCAACTATTCAGATTATTAGTGTCCCTTGTTATTCTGCTCGGCGGCACATCCGTTATTGCACAACAGAACATACAGCTGTTTCAGGAAGACTTCAATGCAGGCAATTCGTCGTTCACCCTAAACAGTGGTGGACCTGCTTCCGGCAGTGGACCAAATAAATGGGTGGTTAATGATCAGTACAGTGGTAATGTCGTATATCCAAACACAACACCTCAGAACCAGACCGTAAGCGGAACAATCGCTCAGGCGCCCAATAGCCCTTACCTTCATATCCATTATGAACAGGATGTGGCCACCGCAAGTAATACAAATTACAACAGCGGCACGATGAGTGATCAGTTTACCTATATGACTAATGGTTTTTGTACCGTTGGTCTTATCGATATCAAATACACCTTCTTTTATCTGGCAGAAGGGAACAGCACCGACTTTGGACGCGTTTACTACAGCATCGATGGCGGCGCCTCATGGGTGCAGTGCGGACAATTACAATACAACAATCAAACTTTATGGAAATATGAAGTCATCAATTTGCCGGTATTTGAAAACCAACCTGATTTACGCTTTGGCTTTCGTTGGACTAACTCGAATTCCGGAGCAAATGCCATGTCTTTTGCTGTAGATGATATTATTGCTGTCGGCACTTACGATACCAATAATCCAGTTGAGATAACCATTACCAATGTCTCTCCCAATCCTGTTTGTCAGGGTGCAAACCTCATCTTGTTTTATGAACTGAGTTATCCATTATGTGATGGCACCTATGAAGTTCAAATTTCTAATGCGTCCGGTAATTTTTCTCCGGGAAGCAGTTTAGGTGTATTCAATATAGGCACAGGGCAAACCAGTGGCGCCATTTCTGTAACGGTGCCGAATCAGATTGGAAATTGTTTTAAAATAAGAATCAACCGCGTTGCTCCTCCTCCGGCAATTACCGGCGAAGCCAGCTTTTGTATAGAAATTATCGACTGTCCCAATACCATTACCACACTGCAGCCCGCAGTAACGCTAGGACCTGATACGGTATGTAATCAAAGTGTTATTGATGTACCCTTCTTTTCTACGGGAGCATTCAATTCCAACAATGCCTACATCGCGCAGTTATCTGATGTGAACGGCAATTTTACCAATCCATACATACTTGGCAGTATTAACGACCCTAATGCCTACGACCCTTTGCTGGGCTCTCCTCCGGGCAGTGTGGGCGGCCTGATACCGGGTGTGCCACCAGGTTGTAATTATTACATCCGTGTGATTTCGACGTCACCTTCCGTAATACCGCCTCCTGCTAATTACTTTGGTCCATTCTGTATAAGAGAGTGCGACGTAACTACTAATAATATGGTTGATATTAAAGTATGTATTACCCCCACACAAGGCGTTGACACTACAATATCTCTGGAAATAAATTCCTGGAATAATAGTGCTTCATACGGACCCGGCAATCAATTTCAGGTGCAAGTACTAAACTCACAATTTTATACGGTAATTAATACCGGCGGACTTGGATTTGTAACCGCAGGCACCAATACTACACTTACCTTAAATATCCCCGGCCTTAATGACCTCATTGCCTTGCTCGGTCCTCCCGGAGTAGGAATGTATTACCTCAGAATAATCAGTACAAATTCAAGCAATCCAAACGACACCTTAGGCACCCTGATACGATTGATAATAGGAGCCCCCAATCCGGACCCTCCCGGGGTTATTCAGAGCGATACCGCACTGTGTGCCGGAACCATTTTGTCCCTGACCATTAACCCATACAATCCCCTTTCAAAATACCAGTGGTATTCACCGATATTGAACAATAATCTGCCATTCTATTGGGATTTTAATCCGCTCCTCGTACAGTTCAACCCCAATACACCGGCCGGCAGTTACTGGTTTATTGTTCGTGAAAATAGTTATGATTGTTTTTCGCCCTGGTCTGATACAGTATTTGTAAGTGTACTTACGGTACCTGTCGTCAACATATCTTCACCCAATCCGGCCTGCGTTGGCGACACGATACTCTTTAGTGTTCCATTCCAGGATGCAACCTATTATGAATGGAATATCAACGGTGGAACGATTATCAATGCTTCTAACAATGAATTTTATGTAGTCTTCGATACCAGTGCCATATTCCAAGTGTCGGTGTTTGCACTGAATCAATGTGGGCAGGCAAATAACACAAAAAATATAAACATAAAGCCTAGACCTGAAGTAGTTGCCGCTCCCGATGAAACCATTTGTGAGGGCAGTACCGTTGCACTGACTTCAAATGGCACCGGTGGATCAAACTTCGAGTGGTTTGCCAATGGAAGCAGTATTGGTACCGGAAGTGCGTTAACCATCACGGCAGATAGTACTCAGGAATATGTTGTTGCCCTAACGAGTGCTCAGGGCTGTAAAGATTTTGATACCACTCTGGTAAGCATTTATCCCAATCCGGATGTACAGCTACAAACAACGAATATCAGTTGCTTCGGGCAAACCGATGGTAGTGTTACGGCATCACCTGCCGCAGGAACAGCTCCATACCAATACACCTGGAATGTTCCCGGAGCCACAGGCACATCCTTACAAAATCTTACGGCCGGAACTTATGCAGTAACCATAACTGATGCCAACGGATGCAGTAGCTTTTCCTCAACAAATATTATAGAACCTGCGGGCATGTCGCTCAGTTTTGCTACTACTCCGGTTACATACGGTCAAACCGATGGCACCGCCACAGCTAATGTTATCGGAGGTACTCTACCTTACTCATTTATTTGGAACACAACGCCTTCACAAATCAGCAATCCTGCTGTAGATCTGGCACCGGGAAGTTACAGCGTTACGATTACCGATTCTGCCGGATGCTTTATTATTGGCAATGTCGACATCAGTTATGGTGAAAATGGAATCTATATCCCTAATGCTTTTAGTCCCAATGCTGATGGCCGGAACGATGTGTTTGATTTTTATGCTGTGAATCTGAAAGCTGCAAGCGTAAGGATTTATAACCGCTGGGGACAACTTGTATTTGAGTCATACAGTTCATCGGTTAAATGGGATGGTTCATTCAATGGCATTCCCGTCGATGTTGGTGTTTACATCTACGTTATTGAAGCTACATACTTAGACGGAACCACCACTCTCGAAAAAGGAAATGTCAGTGTGCTTCGCTGATTTTTTGCGTAACAATGAATAACTTTTATAATTCAGTAACCAAATATAAAATGACTACAAAAGTAGCATTATAGGAACTCAAGAAGGCTACACGTATTTGGGCTAATTCTGTTTATCAAAAGGGTAGAGGATGATAGTTAATTTAATTAAACCAATGTCGGCTCAAACAGGCATATGCGTAAAAAGCCTAATGGTAAAATAGAAAGGGAAGGTGGCGACCAATAAACTACTTAAAAGCTAACAAGGGTAGGCCAAATGTTTGATAAGATGCCTTTGATTAGTAAATCAGAGGTTGTTATGGATGTTTATGCAGTTACTTCAAACGCATTAAGGTCACAATACAAAAAGATTACCCATAAAAGTTGTTCAAAATGTAGTTACTTCTGTCCGGCCTGTTCCCATTTTTTTGCCTCATTGGCATAATAGGCGGCCATATTCTTATCGCCCATAGCGCCATACGTTGCGGATAGTGTGGTATAGTACTTGGCGTGTGAGGGATTACGTTTAATCGCTTCGTTGAGCACCTGAATGGCTTTGGTATAATTTCCACTGATTCCATAAGCAATAGCCAGGTTATCATTCGCATCTACGAGCGCGGGATTGGCATAAACCGCCCGTTCCAGAAAGTAAATTGAAGAGTCGATCATCATTTTATTCTGACCATAAATCAGACCGGCATCATTAAGCGCTTCAGCAAAATCATTTTTCTGCTGCATAACCCGGCGTAATACCTTAATCGATTCATCAAACTGATTATTCCTTTTGAGTTGTTGAGCGTAATAATAACCCACAATCGGATTCGTATCAGATGCATAAAGCGTTTGCATAACCCTAACTCGCTCCTCATTGGAGCCGAGTCGATTCAATGCAACCTGAATATTATTCCTGGCCTCCGGATATTCTGTATTCACCTTCTGCGACATCAGATACGCACTTAGTGCTTTAGGCACATCCTGGTCTCCTTTCAAATAGGCATTGCCCAGCAAAAGCCACGCATTTTCGAAATTGGGATAAATTTCGATGGCTTTATTCAATGCCTGCTTGGCAATTTTAACATATGCTGATTTTTCTTCATTACTGATTGGCTTATCTAAAAATTCCAGTGCGGTTCCGCCAAGTGCGTTGTTTATTTTAGCGCTGTTTGGTGATGTACGGACATCGGTGTAAAACAACGTGAAATTATCTTTCCAGTCCGGGTTACGCGCGATGGTTTTTATCGAGTACCCTAACAGGATTATCAGAGCCAAAGCCAGTACGGGTTTGATCTTTAACAGATCATATTTTTCGTTTTCGTTTTTGAGGTATTGAGGCAATAGACAAATCAGATAGGCCAGATAGGTGGTAAAGCCGAATGAAGCCATATAGACAAAACGCTCCGACATCGTTGTGCCTATAGGGAAAAATAAATTGGAAACTATTGAGAAGGTAATACCGAAAAATAAAATACAAAAGGATAACAATGTTTTTCTTTTAAACTGTATGCATGCCACAACAACTAACGATATATATATCAGCAAGGAGATAATCACCGCCGGATCAGTAAATGTTTTCCAGGGAATTTGATTGAAATAATAGTCGTGTGTGAGCGGGTGAGGGAACAGGAGTAATAATAAATACTTTCCCCAAGTATAGATTACTGTGCCATATTGCTGATTGAAAGAAGCCCCGTAAAAGGGGTTGTTAAGTATTTCGGTGATCTCAATGTTTAATTTGGTGTTTGTAAATGTATAGCGCAGTATAAGATAGATGCCGGCTACCCCTATAGCAACAACTGCAGGCGTAAGTAGTCGATTGATTTTTACATCGCGGAAGAAATAGATTGTCATCGGAAAAATCAAAACCCAGGTAATGGAATTTTCTTTTGAAAGTAACGATGCCATAAAGCACACAGACGCCGTTACTAACAGTCGGTTTTTTTTCTCATCCAGATGTTTGATGAAAAAGTGTGCACTCATGAGCGCAAACAACATAGTCATGATTTCATCGCGCCCTTTAATATTAGATACGGCCTCGGTATGAATGGGATGCGCTATATAAAGCAATGATGCCAGCAATGGCAGGTATTTCATTTTACTCAATACCGGATGATACATGAATAGCCGCGATAAAAGAAGAAAAATAAAAATGCCGGTTATGCCATACAATAAAAAATTCACGCCATGACTTATTGCCGGCTTATCTCCCCATAATTCGTGTTCTATGGCAAAGGTAACCAGGCTAAGCGGGCGATACCTGCCTCCCGCCACAAGCGACTTTTCCTGTTTAAAAAAACCAAGAAATACATCGGTGGTCATTATTTTTTTTATGCCCGCAAAACCTTGTTGGGTAAACATATTTTCGTTGATCACAATAGAGTCATCGAGGGCATAATTGCTCCAGAGTGTATTGAAATAAATAGCTGATGTAAAAAGAAGTATAAAAGGAATCAGTATTTTTTTTGGAAACGGATATAATGATTCCGGACTAATTACACTTTTAGAATGGCGCGCATGACGTTTAGTCACATTCGACGTTAGATCTTTTTTACTCATACACTAAAATGATAAAGTAAAAATAGAGTTTAGCCGCTATGGTCTGTCATTCTTAATCCACAGCGAAATAAGATATTGTAAAAAAAACTTACCTCCGGAAATTGTCAGTTTTGCATGTCGAAGTCTACATCCGACTCTATATGTTCATTGATGGTTTCGGAGATGGCTTCGTACCAATTCATGCGTTTTACGATTTTATCTTCTATAGCCTTTATTTCGTCGTTAGTGAGTTCGCGGCCTATTTCACCCAGCGCCACGGTTTGAATATCATCAACGGTAATCTTGTGAATGATTTGATTTCTCATGGTTATGAATATACTTACATTAAATGAATCTTGCACAAATTAATTCTATGTTTGAAATGTGCTGTGATATTTATGCACATACTACAATTGTGAATACCTTTTTTTCAGTATCAGAATTAATCAATTATTTTATACATTAAGAAGCCATTTCAATGGAGTAGCTCTAATAAATACATACCGTCAGTTAGATAGTATGTTCTGCTGTAATCAAGCCACAACTTATGGCTAAATCAAATCACCAATGATATAAGTAGACAGTTATTCACTGCAAAGTCAGTGTGTGTGAGTAAAAAAAATTATTCTTAATAAGAGGCCCCAAGTATATATCAGGTATAAAAACATAAGATGGATATATAGATGAGTATGCAAGCAAACAAGTTGACTAATCCTGCCCGGCATTACTCTCAATATAAATGTAATCGCACTGCTTGTCCATTAGATTGGTTAAGTTGCTGTTATTAATAATTAAACGACTGCTTAAACATTGAACTTAAATCCATTTCTATTCCCTTATTTTTGATCTTGTAAAAAAATACAGCAAGGTATGTCACTCTACGAAAAACACCAATCTTTTATAAGTAAAGCACTTGAAGCTATTCATAACCGCACCTTTTATGCCGCCTATCCTGAACACCCCAAAGCATATGGCGAAGATGGTTTTACACAAGGTAAAATCTTGTTCGAGGCCTTGTGCGGCAAAAAGTTCGAGCGTCTGAGTGCCAAGGGCATCAGCAGCTGGCACGGTGAAGAAGTTTCGCCTTACACACAGGATTTGTTGAACATTCAATATCCTATTTACGATTTTGATGTAACCATAAACAACGCCAAACAAGCTTTGCGTCTGTGGAAAAAAATAACACCACAAGAACGTGCCGGTATTTTAGTTGAAACGTTAGAGCGTATCAAAACGCATTTCTTTGAAATTGCTTATGCCACGATGCATACCACCGGCCAATCATTTATGATGTCGTTTCAGGCTTCGGGGCCACATTCATTAGACCGCGCACTGGAGCCTGTTGCATTAGGCTTACATGAACTTACTCGTTTCCCTAATGAAGTAGTGTGGGAAAAACCTATGGGTAAATTCAGTGTGAAGTTGGAGAAAAACTTTGCGGCTGTCCCTAAAGGCATTTCGTTAGTTATTGGTTGCTCTACCTTCCCGGTGTGGAATACCTTGCCGGGTGTATTTGCCAGCCTGATTACAGGCAATCCGGTGATCATTAAGCCGCACCCTAAAGCGGTATTACCGATTGCGATTTGTGTAGCCGATATACAAGATGTATTACGTGAAAATGACATAGATGAAACGTTGGTACAACTGGCTTGCGACAGTAGTGAACTGCCCATCACTAAAAAATATTGCGAGCACTCGGACGTGAAACTGATCGATTATACCGGTAACTCAACATTTGGTAATTACATCGAACAGTTACAAGTGCAAGGCAAAACGGTATTCACCGAGAAAGCCGGTGTGAATAGTGTTATACTTGACAGCGTAAAAAATATAGATGAGGTAACCAGTAATCTTGCCTTTGCCTTGTCTCTCTATAGCGGACAAATGTGTACCGCTCCTCAAAATATATTTATACCGGAAAGCGGAGTCAAAGCCGATGATAAAACCTACAGCTACGAAGAAGTAGTTGAGAAATTAAAAGCACAACTGAGCGGCATCAGCAATAACCCTAAAATGGGTGTCGGTGTACTTGGCGCCATTCAAAATGAAAACACACTGAAACGTGTAGAAAAAATTGCAGACCTCAAGGCACAAATGGCGCTTACAGCATCTGCGATTCGCAGTGAGGAGTTCCCCAAAACACGAACCGTAAGCCCTACCTTGCTTGAAGTAAAAGCCGATGACCATCATATATATTCCACCGAATTATTCGGACCGATAGCAATCTGTATTAAAACAAAAAATACAGACGAGAGCCTGCAATTAGCACGCAGTCTGGCGGCGCAACACGGAGCCATTACCTGTGCGGCATACAGCACAGATATCGGCACTTTAAATAAAATAGGCGAAACCATGCAAGAAGTTTTTGTTCCGGTTACATTTAATCTAACAGGTCCAATATGGGTAAATCAACACGCCGCTTTCAGCGACTTCCACGTAACGGGAGGTAATGCGGCAGGTAATGCTTCATTTACCAATCCGGAGTTTGTACAAAAGCGTTTCGTGTGGGTTGGCCACAGAAAAATGATGTAAGTGCTGTATTTAAAAAGAAACTACCTCATCGTTAGTACTTACTAACGAACCTGTACAATAACTCTTTTCCTAATGGGTGGATTTAATCCACTTCGTATTCGAGCCTTACGGTAATTGAAGCTGTTTTTCGCTTAGATGCCGTATTGAATGATCCGCCCCAGGAGTATTCTTCGCTTGAGTTTTGAGCAACAATCTGAAATACACCCATGCTCGCATCTTTCAACTTTCCAACCTGAGCATCGGCATTTTCGGCAATCTTGGTTGCTCGCTCATTGGCATCCCGGGTAGCTTCGGCGATCATCTGAATTTTTAATTCGGCCAGTTTGGTGTAATAATATTGCGGCGTGTTAGAATAAAATTCAACACCGGTATTGATGAGCTCGCTAACCTGACGGGAAACATCCTCTATTTTATCCACTTCATTCGATTCAATCGAAACATATTGTGTAAGGCGATAACCTACAAACACCGATTTGGATCGCTCTCCTTCATAGGTGGTTTCATATTCTTTCTCAATCTCCACAGCAGAAAAAACTAAGTTCTCTGCCTTTACACCCTTTCCAATCAAATAGCTTTTAATGGATTCCCGGTCAGAATCAAGCTGAGCATAAGCATCCTTGAGGATAAGGTTACGTTTAACAAAGTAGCCGCTCCAAACAATCAGGTCAGAAACAAAATCTTTACTGCCAAGTCCGGTAACGGCAATGGAGTTGGATGAACTGTTTCGGTTTCTATAAGCATTGGTGAGGATTAATGCAGTGATAATAATAGTTAGAGCGATGATAACGCTGTTTCGAATTTCTTTCATTTTGGTTGTGTGTTTTTGTTATAGTGATAGGTCAAACGATTAAAAATCTAATTTATTTTAGTCATGATCTAAAAAACGTTGCATCATCTTATCGCTGACACCGGTAAAGCTGAAGCCCCCATCGTGAAAGAGGTTTTGCATCGTAATCATACGGGCATAATCACTGAACATCATTACGCAGTAATTAGCACACTCCTGAGCGCTGGCATTACCCAGGGGAGATAGCTCATTGGCATAGTTAAAGAAAGCATCAAAGCCTTCTACGCCCGATCCGGCAGTAGTGTATGTTGGTGACTGTGAAATGGTATTTACACGTACTTTATTCTTAACACCGAAATGATAGCCAAAACCTCGGGCAATAGACTCCAGCGTTGCCTTGGCGTCCGCCATATCGCCATAACTCGGAAAAGTACGTTGCGCTGCGATATAGGTTAATGCCAGAATGGAGCCATAGTCGAGCATGGCATCGGTCTGATATGCCACCTGACAAACTTTATGAAAAGATGCGGCGGATATGTCCAGTGTTTTCAGATAGAATTCATAATTAAGATCCGTGTAAGATTTTTTCTTACGAACATTTGGAGACATACCAATGGAATGTAACACGAAATCAATCTTTCCTCCGTGTATTTCTCTGGCCTTGTTAAATAAATTCGTTAAATCGTCTATCGATGTGGCATCGGCCGGAATTACTTCGGCATGACAAGCTTTAGCCAGTTCATTGATTTTACCCATGCGCATAGCAACGGGAGCATTGGTCAGCGTGATGGCCGCGCCCTCAGCAAATGCAGTTTCAGCTACTTTCCAGGCGATACTGCTCTCGTCGAGTGCCCCGAAAATGATTCCTTTTTTTCCTTTTAACAGTTGATTGGACATGAGTATGAGGTTTATGTTTTACAAGTCTATCAATTCTTTTGCATTTTGAAGAGCCGCCTGACCCGGTTTCTCTCCGGATAACATTTTTGCAATTTCAATTACGCGCTCGTCATTGGTAAGTGGTTTGATGAGTGTGTGTGTTTTATGTTGCTTCAGCTCTTTATAAATATAAAAGTGCACGTCGGCCTTGGCCGCCATTTGTGGTAAATGTGTGATGCAGATGACCTGATGCGTTGACGCAATCTGTCGCATTAAGAGCGCTACCTGTTGTGCCGTTTCACCACTTATACCATTATCTATTTCATCAAAAACCAAAGTGGGAAGTGCCACATTCTTTGCAATGAGGCTTTTAATACAAAGCATCAGACGAGATAGTTCGCCACCGCTGGCCATTTTATATATGGGCTGAGGCGCGAATCCCTTATTGGCTGAAAAGTAAAATTCGATCTTATCAAGTCCGTATACCGTAACCTGTGCATCACTTAACAATTCGCAATGCACCCTCAGCTCCGCGCCTGCCATACCTACAGATTTTAATAGTTGTTTGATCTGTTTTTCAAAAACCGGTATAACCTGTTTGCGTTGTAACGAGATGGCCCCTGCCATTTGTAAGACTTCGCCAAAGAGTCTGATGCTTTCGTTCTCCAACCGATTAATTTCTTCATCCAGGCGGGATACATCAAGCACGCTATATTCAAGTTGCTGTTGTATCCGGATCAACGAGTCAACATCCTGTACCCGATGTTTTTTCTGTAAGTGATAGAGCGTACTCAAGCGTTCCTGTATTTCGCCGATACGCTGAGGATTATTCTCAATCTGATCGAGCAGTGTTTCCGCTTCCGAACCGATGTCGGCCAGCTGTTCGCGCACGTCTAAAAGGCGGTTAGCCAAAACTTCAGCCTGTGGCATTTTCCTGACCAAGGATTGCATCTGCTGTTGGGCCGACTTAATTAATGCCAGCGCATTAACATCGCCCTGATCCATAATTTGCAAAAGCTCACTCAGTTTTACCTGTAATTCGCCGGCGTGTTCAAGCAGTTTCAGTTCGGCCTCAAGCGATTCCTGTTCAGCATTTCCGGTGAGCGATGCCTGAGTCAGTTCTTTGAGTTGAAACTGATTAAAATCAAAAGTCGTTTGCACCGCCGCCTGCCGCATCTTCAGTTCGGTAAGCTGTTGGCTCATCTGCTGCCAGTACAAAAAAGATTTTTTATAGCTTGCCAGTCGTGCGTGATTGCCGGCAAGGTTATCAATCACAAACAATTGAAATGAGCGTTGCTGAAGCGATAAGGTTTGATGCTGACGATGGATGTCAATTAAATAATCAGAAAGCTCGGTGAGTTGCTGAAGTGTAGCCGGTGTGTCGTTAATAAATGCTCTTGATTTTCCGGCACGGTAAACTTCTCTGCGGAGGATAATTTCAGGACCGACCGAATCAAAATCATTAGCTTCAAGATATTCAGTTACCTCTGTAGTTTTATACTGAAAGGTGGCCTCCACAATGCACTTGGTTTCACCTTCCTGAACCGATTGTGCGTCGGCACGTTCGCCCAGTAAAAGTGACAAAGCCCCAAGCACAATGGACTTACCGGCTCCCGTTTCTCCGGTCATCATATTTAAACCGTGGCCAAAGGAGATGTCTACATCCTCAATAATTGCATAGTGCCTGATATGTAATCGCTTCAGCATCGGTTTGTGCAATAGCTATTTGTTTATCTTTTGATAGTTAGCCGCATTAGTAGGATCTAATTTGGTGAGCAGTTGTATGGCCTGTGTTTTTTCCTCCACAGGCGAACTGCCGAACAAGTCGCGTAACTCGTTTGACTTTGCGGCAAAGAACTGCGCAATAATCATACTGTTGGGATTGTTTTGCTGTAGCGTACTTAATGCCGTTAGTTGGTTGATAATCGTTTTACGGGCAGTTTCCGGCTGGTCGAACATTTTATCCATTCCCTCGCGATGGTAATTATATATCATCGTGTGGAAAGGGTCATATTTCGTATTGGTCAGATTTTCCATGAGCCAGTATCTGCTCTTAATCTTACCGGTCGACTTCCATCCCGGCTCCTCCTTATTCTGACAAACATTCACCACGCCCTGCGCCCTTGCGAAAAAAGGAGCACCACCCTTTTGCGAAAAACTATCATAGTCCATACCTAAAATAATATAAGCGTAGTAGGCAAAGATGGAGGCAAGATTTGAATTGGATGACGAATTTTCGTTGAACTCAATGGGTTGATATTCTACATAATTGAAAACAATGTCCTCATCCACGAGATTGACTACCGGCGATTTATAAACTGTATTGAATACCGGTCTGCTGCTCACCACGCTGAGTTTGCCTGTAAATTTTACACCGCCCTCTTCCTTGGTAATATTCAACCCTATGTCACATTGTATGCGCTCATTCTGTCCAAATACATCAGTAGTCCAGCGTCTGGAATTCATAAAGTCCATCAATGACTTTTCGAGCGTTTGGAATAATCGCTTGTCGATGGTTTGTATGTTATTGGGCACAACGGTAATCTTGCAGTTTAACTCCTGCGCCTGCATACATATAGGAACAAATAATAATAACAGTACGAATTTAAATGGCTTCATAAACAAGGATGTGCTCTATGATTTTTTTTGAAAGTTCCGATTTTGATTGTAACGGAAAAACAACCGGTTTATGTTTTTTTGAAAAAACGGTAACCTTGTTCATATCACCGGCAAAACCGGCACCTTCATCATTTAGGGAGTTAAGAATGATATAATCGGCATTTTTTTGCTCCAGTTTCTTAAGGGCGTTTTGTTCTTCATCATTTGTTTCCAGAGCAAAGCCAATAAGCAGTTGTCCGGGCTGTTTACGTTTTCCCAATTCCATGAGGATGTCCTTGGTCTTCGTCAGGGTTAATGTAAGTGTGTCGCCGGACTTTTTAATCTTATGATCTGCCGGGTGCTCAACGGTATAATCGGCTACTGCAGCCGCCATAATTATCAATTGATGATTGTTTTGCTCCTGAATAACCGCCTCATACATTTCAGCGGCTGAGGTTACCCGAATATGACGTTGCATGGCGGGTATGTTCTCTTTAACAGGCCCGCTGACGATGGTAACAGCTGCGCCGTGTTGCCGAAGTGCGTTTGCCAGAGCAATTCCCATTTTACCGCTGGAGTGATTGCTGATAAAACGAACGGCGTCGATTGCCTCAACGGTTGGGCCAAGACAAACCAGTGCTTTAACCGCGTTCAGTTTTTTTTTTGCCCCGAAGAACTGCTCTACGTTTTTAAGGATTTGTTCCGGCTCTGCCATACGGCCTGGTCCGATTAACCCGCTGGCCAGTTCGCCATGTTCAACCGGAATGATTTGATGACCCATTGACTGCAGTGTGGAGATATTTTTTTGTGTGGCCGAGTGTTTCCACATGTCTTCATCCATAGCGGGCGCAATCATCACCGGACACCTTGCCGAGAGATATACCGCCTGTAACATCGTATCGCAATAGCCATGAGCCATTTTGGCCAAGGTGTTTGCCGAGGCCGGAGCTATCAGGAATAGGTCGGCCCATAGTCCATACTCCACGTGATTATTCCATGAGTCGTTATCGGTCAGCTCCCAGATAACGTTATTGCCGGATAAGGTTGCTAAAGTAAGCGGAGCTATAAATCGGGTGGAAGCGGGTGTCATAACCACCCTAACCTGACAACCGGCTTTAACAAGCAGACGAGTGAGTATGGCCGCCTTGTATGCCGCAATACTTCCGCTGATGCCCAGTATGATTTTTTTTTCGCTTAACATAAATAAAAAAAGCCGGCTTAGCCGGCTTAAAGATAGTTTAGTATGATTTATGCATCACCTAATTGTGATTCTTCTTCGGGAGAGCGGAAATAGATTTTGTCTTCAAAAAATTCCTGTGTAGCCAGGAGAGAAGGGTTAGGCATGCGCTCGTAGTATTTAGATATTTCGATCTGTTCCCGATTCTCATGAACCTCCTCCAGATTGTCGGTGATGCTGGCAAATTCTTCCAGCTTGCTGTGCAATTCTTCTTTAATGCCGGATGCAATCTGGTTTGCACGCTTGCCAACAACAGAAATACTTTTATACAGATTACCGGTTTTATCAGCTATGTCCTTAATGCTGCGTGGTTCGATTACGGCATTAATGCTTCCTGACTTTTTAATTATTTTGTTCATTCTTTGTGGTTTTATTTAACAATCGTTGTGCATTTTCAAAAATGCCCTTGGCATCTTTATGATAGGCACTCTCCGGAAAACGGCTTACAAATGTATTATAAAGCTCGATAGTTTGTGCAAGACGTTCCTTCTTTTTTTGATCAATACTGTTAACGGCATATAAATAGCTGGATTTCAGCGACATAAAGCTAATTTGATCCGAAATCGGAGAGTCGGAATATTTCATCAGCAGATTCGAAAACGCAGTATTGGCGGCCTTGTAATTACTCATATCGAAATACAGTTTTGCGCTGGCATAGTCTTTAGCCTCTAGTTTGCGTCGTAACTGATCAATCATGGTATTACACTCCAGCACACGCGAGCTCGAGGGATACATATTGATAAACAACTGGAACTCATTCATCGCCTTGGTGGTGTTGGTCTGATCCTGATTGTACCGCGGACTCATATGATAGTAACACATGGCATTCAGAAACAGGCACTCCTCCGCTCTGGGACTGGATTCAAACGAGTTAACAAAATTCTTGAGGTTGTAGGCCGCCATCAGGTATTCCTCGGCGCCATAAAAACACATACTGTAGTAGTAATAGAGGTCCTCGGCTTTTTTATTACCCTTATAAAATCCAATAACTTCCTCAAAGAAAGGAATGGCTTTTTGATATTCTTTTTTATTGTAAAATTCCATAGCCTTAGCCTCTTTGGCCGCCAGATCATCGCCTCGCAAAATACGCTCATAGCTGCTGCAAGAGCCAAGAAGCAGGGCAAACAGAATCAGATACAGATACTTACAATTCATCGGGTGTGCAAAAGTACACGATAGTTAACAAAAGCCTATGCCTGTATGGAATTACCAGTCCTTTTTCCAGTTATATACATTAAAAACCCGTGAAATATTAAAACCAAAAATGATATCGCCTTTAGACCAGCTTCCATCCGTTTCGGTTAAGAAACCCTTATCACTCATTTGCCTGCTATTGGTTACGTGCAACTGAAAAACATGACCGCCGGTTTCAATATCAAACCCCAGTGAAAATGAATGATGTAACGAACTGCTGTTGCTAACCACCTGATTGGGCAATATGTAATAGTATTCGGCATTTACGGCAACCCGTTTGTTGATTTTTTGCCGGCCGCCAACCCCAAGGATAACAACATCATTTTTATCTGCTGTGGTTTCAACAAGATTGCGATGCACCAGGGTTGGCATCACCTGTATCGAAGTGCCCGGAGATATACGACTGGCCATCAGCAACTGATGGGTATAGTATAATCTGGAGCTGAATAAATTATCGCGCGTTGGATCAGCCCATCTGCGGGAATCGATACCCATACTGGAGTATGCAACAATACTGAGCGGAAAGCCCTCTTTTCGCTGTTTTACCAGTTTATACTTCAGGTACCCCTCATAAAACTTGCCAATGGAACTTCGTGCAATGCCCGCGTTGAGGCGATTTGTTACGCCCAACTCCAGATTCAGCTTAATGGAGGCCTGATCTAATCCAAACAGCTCGTACAATCCGCTATTTATGGTCCCAAACCGGTGTTGGATCACAAAGTTTAAAACCCCGCCGTGATTCAACTCTACAGATTGACCGGTAACAATCCTCGTTGTCTTAAACGTTGCCGTTACAGGTTCTTTGGTGTCGGATTGGTTTTCGTTATCCAGTATCGTTAATAAATCGTCCTGAGCAAACGCACTGCCCGAGAGGAGCAGTAGCAAGAGCATTGTTCTGAGCATATTAGATGGGTTTATAACCTAAAGGTGCATTATTTATTCAAAGGTTCGAGAAGAGCCTCTACATTTATTTCGAGCTCTTTTGCGATTTTGTCCTTAACCAGCGACGGCACTTGTACATTATAATCTTCGGGGCGTAACTTAAATGATGAACGGGCTGTAATCTTACCTCCTTTAACGATGATTGTACCGGGCACCTCAACGGCATTGGTTTTGTCTTTCATCGTCAGATTGCCGGTAACAACAACCGGGTACTCGCCATCTTTAGTAAAATTTACCTTGGTAAGATCCTTGATTTTACCTTTAAATATTGATTTAGGATACTTATCACTTTCCATATAGTTTTCGTTAAAGTGCTCCTGCATTAATTTCTTCTCAAACTCAAAGCTGTTTATTAAACAGGTAAAGGCAAAATCGCCGGTACCGATATCCAATATGGCACTCACCTGATTGTTGTCGGCTTTGATATCTTCAACAGGGGTATGCGAAAAAAAATCGACGTGAGCCGTTCGGGTAAAGTACTTTGCAGTTTGCGCGTGTACACAAAACGAAAAGGCTAATAAGAGTGGAGTAAGCAAGATGTTTTTTTTCATGAGTGCAATGTTATGATTGTATTTTAAGACAAGAAAGGAGCCAATTTAATTATCTGAAGCGCCCTGATTAATCCAGGCCGCAATAAGGTCAATATTACAAGTGTTCATTTTTCCCGAAGGAGGCATAGGTGATGCCAGATTATTATAACGGATGGCGTTGAGTAAAGAGCCGTTTTGAATGTATGGCCATACATTGGCATACGAATCCAGATTCACATCGCCGGAGGGCGAGGCTCCGGAGTGGCATCCAAGGCAATTATCCTGAAGAATGGGGAGTATGCGCTGATTGTACGACACAGACAACGTATCACACCCCTCAACCACCGGATACAGTTCTTCCTCGTTTTTGTACGAGCAGGAGAAGAGCAGTGCACCTGCAAGCAGTAGTATACAATTTCTTGCCATAGCCATGATGTCTGTTTTTTGTATAAGAATACGAATTGTTTTGTTTTTGAGTAAGTGCCCTTGTGAGCAAAAGCCCGATAATTGATGCAAGTAACTGTACGTGTAGTATGGAGTATGTTGCTAATTATCAATTTTCAATACGTATTAACAACCGGCCGCCTAAAGAGTTTTTTAATGGTTCTCCTAAATACGCTTATCCTAAAAATCCTGATTTACAAGGAACAATAATGATAAATTTGTCTTAATGAAAAAAATAGGTGTTATACTTCTGTTGCTCCTGCTGGGCGGGTTAGCTATTGGATATTATTTATATAACAAACCCAAAACCGACTATACCGATATTAAGGCCGAGATGAGTATAACAGCAACAGAACTGTTTAATGCCTTTAATCAGGATGAGCCAAAAGCCATGGGCCTCTATCAGAATAAAGTACTTGCGGTTAGCGGAGCCGTGTCGCTCATCGAAAAAAATCAAAAAAACGAAACGGTAATCTATCTGGCATCAGAAGACCCGATGTTTGGAATACAGTTTACGATGCTGGGCAGCGACTCGCTAAACTATATCAAGCTGGAACCCGGCAACACAACCACATTAAAAGGGCTCTGCGTAGGCTTTACTAATGACGTGGTATTAACCAATGCCACCGTGCAGAAATAAAAAACAGATTAAGTAACACCACGCATACGGGATAAAAAATGCCCGCTAACCGTTTTGTAATATCAAGAAATTACTTGCATATTTGAAAAACAGAAAAAACATATGGAATGTACCAATTAACAAATGAAATAATAATTGGCGTATTTAAACAATAAGTATAAGGGAGTTACCGGTCATGCTATGACGACATACAAACCATGATAAAGACTAAGAATAAATGACAAGAAGTTACTACTCAAATACAATATCGCACTTCTTGAATGATGATAGTGACAAAATACTTGGGCAGCTAATCCGTAACCATGATTTTGCAGCTGAGAATTTGCAACGTAACGCATGGATAAAACAAATTGAAATTCTCAAATCTCAATTATCAGACTTTAAGCATGGACAGATTTATTTTGAGTTCTCTATCCCGAGAATGGGAAAACGAGTTGACAATGTTTTAATAATTGACGATTTCATTTTTGTAGTTGAATTTAAAGTTGGTGACACTGAATACCAAAAGCATGCGATTGAACAAACAGTTGACTACTGTTTAGACTTACAAAATTTTCACGAAGGCAGTCACCATGAAAAAATAGTTCCTGTCTTGGTTTCAACAAAAGCACCGGATTTTGAAAATGTTTTTGAAGTTAATGACAATCTGTTTGAACCTATAAAAAGCAATCAAAACAATATTACCCAAATAATAAGTCAAACACTTTTTCTTAGTGACGGAACAAAAATCAATCCCACAAAATGGGAAAACTCTATCTACAAGCCGACACCGACAATAATTGAAGCTTCGCAAGCACTTTACAGGGGACATTCAGTTTCGGAAATTTCAAGAAGTGATGCAGGAGTAATAAACCTTTCAAAAACGACTGAGTGTATTAATCGAATTATTGAAAAATCTAAAACAACCAATGCCAAATCAATTTGCTTTTTGACAGGTGTTCCTGGTGCTGGCAAAACTTTAGCAGGCTTAAATATTGCCAACGAAAGAAGAAAAGCCCATGAAGATGAAAATGCAGTTTTCCTCTCCGGAAATGGCCCTTTAGTTTATGTTTTAAGAGAAGCGTTAGTAAGAGATGAAGTTCAACAAGCTAAAGAAAATGGTGAAAAACTAACTAAGAAAAAATCTGCAATAAAGGCTAACGCCTTTATTCAGAATATTCATCATTTCAGAGACGACAATTTAATTTCAAGCAAAGCACCTGATGAAAAAGTAGTCGTTTTTGACGAAGCTCAAAGAGCCTGGACAAAAGAGAAGGCTACTTCCTTTATGAAGTCTAAAGGAAAAGACTTCGACATGTCTGAACCTGAGTTTTTAATTGATGTAATGAATAGACATGTAAATTATTGCACAATTATTTGTTTAGTTGGTGGTGGACAAGAAATCAATACCGGAGAAGCAGGACTCTCTGAATGGGTAATTGCACTAAAAAATCATTATCCCAATTGGGACATTTACTATTCCAACTTAATTACAGCAGACAACGATTACTTAAATGACGAAAGTTTAAAAGATTGGCTTAAAGAAAACGGAAAACCAGAGAATGAGCTTCATTTATCAGTATCAGTTCGTTCATTTCGTTCAGAAAAAATATCAAGTTTTGTTCATGAAGTTATTGATGGTAATGCAATTCAAGCCAAGACAATTTTAAATGAAATCGACAGGCTTTTTCCAATACGAATGACAAGAGATTTTAATGTCGCAAAAGAATGGTTAAGAAATAATAAAAAAGGAACTGAAAGAATTGGGCTTGTTGGAAGTTCTGGCGGCAGACGATTAAGACCTATAGGAATTGATGTTAAAAATGAAATAACAGCAGAAGATTGGTTTTTAAATGACGCAACAGATGTTCGGTCTTCTCATTATTTGGAATTGGTTGCAACTGAATTTGACATACAAGGTTTGGAAATAGACTATGTGTGTTTAGCATGGGACATCAACTTCTACTTCAATGAAGGTGTATGGAATTATCAATCTTTTGAAGGAACGAGATGGAAATCTATAAATAGCGAAATCGACAAATCATATTTGAGAAATGCATATAGGGTTTTAATGACCAGAGCAAGACAAGGTTTAATTATTTTTATTCCTTATGGTGACAATTTAGACCCAACAAGACCAAAAGAACTCTATGACAACACATATAATTTTTTAAGTTCATGCGGCATTCAGACAATATGACGAAAGAAGAAGCACGAACCGGTAACACGGGTTTTGCGTCAGGCGGGGTGATGAGCAAACTTGGAGCTTTGTGCTTCTATTCAAATTCAGTGCAGGTTGTCAATTTTGTGCTCCGAAACCCGCCCGAACGCAAAGCCCGAAACCGTTAGCGATAATTATTAGTACAACAAAAATCTAAAACGACAAGCATGAAAACAGGAATGAAAATCTACTTTGTAATATCTACAGCCTTGTTATTACTGTTATCTTACAGGGTATTCTTCGGTTTAAAAACCGGCAACGAGCTTATATTAAACAAACTATCCATCGTTGATAGAAATTCTGGAAAACCTGTGCTGATTCTGGCGGACAGTGTTCCTGAACCTACTCTTGACGGAAAGGTCCTACCAAGAATATTCAAGCCAAGGGGATTAATTTATTACGATAGCAAAGGAAATGAAACCGGAGGTTTGGTAGTAAGCAATCAAGAAGGAAAAGAAATAGCCATGTTTTCTGTTGACTATAATAACACAGATGCATTCAACATATACAAGAACGAAACGGATTCAACATATAGAATGGGTATAGTAATCAGTGACAGAAATACTAGGAAAGAATTCGAAGAAAGAGGATCAGGAGGTATTCCGAGAATCGTCCTTCAAAATCGCGACAAAACTGCAGCATTTGCTATAACCGATACAAAGGGAAGAGAACGTATATTATTTATGGTTGACAATAATGACGAAGTAAAACTCTTAGTATTAGACTCATTAGGTAACACAGTTAAAAACCTTATTGATAAATAACTACCGCTAACAGCACCTACAAGAAATTGGCGGTTCAGTGGTTAAATGAAGTTTTGTGCTTCGTATCAAGTTCTGTGGTGGCAGACAGTTTTCGTCTCCGAAATCGCCAACTTCTTGTAGCTGCAAAACGTCAGGCTGTGAAATAACTTACAATGCATCGCAAGGGTGTTTTTTTGTTGCTCATGTATGCTTCTGTTGCCTCATAACATTCATTTAAGCGTAGCCATTTTTTAAGCGGCTAT
>Ga0068872_10000523_pt1 | contig 32511 bp, 27 predicted proteins | sample NOAtaG_7_FD_66441 | JGI IMG/M metagenome (GOLD analysis project Ga0068872, IMG submission 66441) | Freshwater lake microbial communities from Lake Erie, under a cyanobacterial bloom - NOAA_Erie_Diel1S_2200h metaG | ecosystem: Environmental > Aquatic > Freshwater > Lake | place: USA: Ohio, Lake...
CACATTTTTGACCTTCGATCGTCTTACCCGATGTAACGGACTTAATCCAACCCAATATCCCTACGATAACAAAAAACATCTCTTTATCGATCCGGTACAATGAAGCATCTGTTCATCTTTCTATTACTGTTTAATGCTGAATTCAGCCGGGCACAAAATCAAAATTTGTATGATGAAAAACATAGCATGGATTTTGCGCGACATCTTTACCAATCGGCGCAATATGAATCGGCGATCAATGAATTTGAACGAGTATTATTTCTGAATGAACATAATGACACAGCAAAACACTACCTCATCAGTTCCTATATCCGATCAGCTCAATTCACCATGGGTATAACGGCTTCCGAGCGATGGTTCAAAGAAGCGATATATACAAATAAGACGGCCTCTTTGCTTCATTCCAAACTTCTGATCGGACAACAGGGCGATCGCCTACAAGAATTTGCATTGCGTGTGGTTAACGACACACTGAAGTCTCTGATGCAAATGCAATATGCTTTTATGCAGGCACAATGGACTAATGTGCAGGTCTTTCATGCCCAGGGTATCTCTTTGTGTGCCGGATTGTTTGAACCATTTACAAATGTTGTAAACCAAACGAATCAGGTAAAAAAACGTTCGGGTTTTGTAGCAGGCACGATGTCGGCCATTGTTCCCGGTAGCGGAAAAGTATATACAGGCAATTGGAAAGATGGTGTAATTAGTTTGATTATGATTTCAGCAACTACGTTTCAGGCCTATCGTGGATATAATCGAAATGGATTTGAAAGTCCGAAGTTTTGGATATTCGGTGGTTTAACAATGGGTTTTTATACCGGTAATATCTATGGATCAGCCAAGGCTGCACAAAAATTTAATCGCAAACAGCAGGATGCACTCATTAAAAAAAGTAAGCAGATTTATTTTTCTGTTGGTGATAATTAGTATGAGTTCAAGGGCTCAGGATGTAGCTGAGACCTTGAACTATGCGCACTATTTATTTAAAATTGGTGAACACAAACGCGCTTTGGTGAACTATCAACGGGTGCTATATTTCAGCCCGAAAGATGTTAATACGGCGTGTTTGGTTCGGATGGGAGATTGTTACTGTGCATTGGATAGCTTACATAAAGCAAATGCCTATTATGACCTTGCCTTTTTTTCGACGAGTAGTGATAGCATAAAAGATGCGCTATTATTAAAACGTATTGAAAACCTCATTATCAGCAAAGAATATATGCTGGCTTTGCAGGACTTATACGCTGTAGAGGTCAATACCCCATCTAAAAGCAGACAGGTCACTTTATATACTGCTTGTATTTATTATGGGTTGAATGATTTCAAACAGGCAGAACATTATTTTTCCATTTTACTCGATTCAACCCGGGCACCTATGCTTCACAAGCAATACCTTAATATTTTAAAAGAGTTGGATCATGTGAATCGTTTAAATCCAAATACTGCAATGATTTTATCTATGATCATACCGGGTACAGGTCAATTTTATGCCGGTGATATCAAAAACGGTTTAAACTCACTAACCATTACCTCCCTCTTCCTTTATTTCACTACCCGAAGTATTATAACAGTTGGCGTTTTAGAGGGATTTACAACGGTTTTCCCAATATATTTTCGCTATTATACGGGAGGTTTTAAACGCGCTAAGGCTATAGCCCAACAACGCAAAGAATATCGCAGAGCTGAGATCTATAATAAATTACTCAGTTTGTACGCTGAGTATGAACGAATTCATCCATAAGGTTATCCTTATTCCATTTACTTCGCTTAATTTTACAACGTGTTACGAAACGTATTCATAGCATTTGTATTAGTTGTTTTTCTTACGGCAACCGGCGGTGTTGCGCTTTATCATTGTTGTTGCGGTTTATCGGTTGTTGAAGAGTTGCATGCGTGTTGTGGGTCTAACAAAGCCTGCGATACACATCCGCACTATGCTAAACTCGATATACAGTTTCAGCAAACCAATGTGGTTGATTGTGCCTTAGATAATTTGTTTATCAAAACAAATCATACGACTAACGATGCGTTGAACTCTATGCAGTCAGGATTAAGCTATATTTCTTTTTTATTTATTGATAAATCACCGCCCTGGCGTCACCACCAACCTGAATATATAATTAATAGGGTTTTACGTCTGTGATGAACTGAGCTATTCTTTGCTCTTTATCATTCACTTCTAAATACTTTATTAAACATGAAACATTTTATAATAGTCCTGTTACTCCTTTTATGGTGTCTCACAGGAATTAAAGCTCAAACTAATTATCAGGGCAGGGTACTGGGTGCATTTCGCGATAAACCAAGTCCACTGTATATGGCGGCGCTTCATACAAGCGATAAGGTATATGTAGCCTATACCGATAGTAACGGACTGTTTACCTTGCAGCTGCCATTGGACTATAGGTATCTTATATGTACATATCCTGGATTTAAATCAGATACCTTATGGTTAGTTTCTGCATCAAACCTCGAGGTAACACTTAAAGAAATTACCGCACTAACCGGTGTTACCATTACAGAAAAAACCGATGAGTCATACATATCCAATATTCAGACCTTAAAAACGGAAGTAATCACCTCGGCGGGGCTGAAGAAAAATGCGTGTTGTAATCTCGCAGAAAGTTTTGAAAGTAATCCAACCATCGATGGCAGTAGTGCCGATGCAGTAACCGGTCAGCGTCAGATACAAATGCTCGGTCTATCGGGTATTTACGTGCAGATGCTTACGGAAATGATTCCTGATCTGAGAGGTTTAAATATCATTAGCGGATTATCCGCCATGCCCGGCCCATTTATCAAAAACATCTATATCCGTAAAGGTCCCGGATCTGTGGCTAACAGTTTTGAAGGAATTACCGGTCAAATTGATATAGAATTAATTAAACCCTCCGAGGCGGATACGTTCATGGTAAATCTGTATGCAAACTCACAGCAACGACTCGAAGCGAACACCTATTTCCGTAACCGTTTTAGGCGTTGGAATATGTTGACTATGTTACACGGAAGTTCAGCGCAATTACAAATGGACTTTAATAAAGACAGTTTTCTGGATAATCCGGTATATCGAGTCTTCTCAGGAATACATCGCTGGCAACATATGAGCAGACATGGAAAGGAAACTCATATAGGGATTAAATATCATTACGATGATGCACAATCATTCAACACCTTAAAACACATTCATCATTTGCCCGATAGTTTGGTATTTCAGAAATACCTGTTCCAAACCCGTTATAATAGGACTGAGGTGTTCGCAAAAACTTGTCTCGAGTTATTTCATAAAGAAAATAATGAATTGGGTTTGCAGATGAATCTGGTAAACCACAATCAGCAAACCTTCATCGGCACGAGGATTTATGATGCAGAAGAACAGACGCTTTACCTGAATTCTAATTTTCAGTTACTGCCGCTGAATGAAAAACTAATTTATCGTTTTGGCGGTGGATTGATGTACAGCAGATATAAGCAGCAAATAGATCAGATTGATTTATCACGCACCGATGTAATCCCCGGATTATTTACTGAATTAACCTATGAAGATTGTGATAAAATATCTATAATAGCCGGTTTAAGGGCAGACTACTATAATAATAACCGAAGAATTTATCCTGCCCCTCGTATACATATACGATATAAGGTTGGAGAGGAAGCATTTATTCGGGCATCTGCGGGCATTGGATGGCGTGTTGCCAATATCATTCAGGAGAATGTGAACTATTTAATTTCATCGCGTACCATAAGGATCAGCGGAACCCTTCAACCCGAACATGCACTCAATTTCGGAATCAATTACACACAGAATATCCGACTCCGAGAGCGTGAATTACAATTATCATTTGATGCTTACCGTACGCAGTTTTTTAATCAGATTGTAGTGGATATAGATCAATCTTATCTCGATTTATGGTTCTATAATCTTAGCGGAAAGTCTTTTGCAAATAGTGTACAAACACAAATTCAATTTGAACCGGCTCGTAATCTCACCTTAATGGCCGCGGCTAAATGGAATCAGGTTTGGGTTACTTATCACGGTGAATTATTGCAACGCCCATTTACACCACAGTGGCGCGGCATGTTCAATGCGGCGTATGCACTGCTAAAAAGTAAATTAAAAATGGATGCTACATTACAGTGGGTTGGTCCACAACGCATTGGAGCCAATATTCGTTATGATGGAGTTCCCTACAAACAATTTGCCCCGGCTTACATCAGAATACTGGCGCAGGTCACCTATGTATTCAAGCGGATGGAATGCTATGTGGGCAGTGAAAACCTGAGTGCATTCACACAACGTAACCCGATCATAAATCCTTTTGAACCATTTAGCCCCGGTTTCGATGCCGCTATGATTTGGGGGCCCATCATGGGCAGAATTGTTTATTCCGGTATTCGAATTTCTTTTTAATAATTTTATGACCTAAATCTTTCACTATGAAAAATAATAAAATACTCTTTTGCCTCCTTGCGCTTTTCGCTTTTAGCCACGTTGCTGTTGCACAAAAGAAAAAAGAGACCGTTACAATTAAAACATCTGCACAATGCGATATGTGTAAAAAACGCATTGAGGAAACGGTGTTGTCAGTATCCGGTGTTAAGTCTGCCGCACTCACAGTGGCTACATCCGAATTAAAGGTAGTTTATCTGACGGCTAAAACGAATGTAGATGCTATTCGCAACACGATATCGATGATGGGATATGATGCGGATCAGGTTAAAGCGGATCATGCGGCTTATCACAAACTGCCTCCGTGCTGCCAAAAGCCGGGTCATCAACATTAAACAAGTACAGCGGCATTTACATAATTACATAAAGAAATCATATGGCAGTTGATGTACTGATTGGTTTGCAGTGGGGTGATGAGGGAAAAGGTAAAATCGTTGATTATCTCGCACCGCGTTATTCGATGATTGCCCGTTTTCAGGGAGGTCCGAATGCCGGACATACCCTTAAAATCGATGGACAGAAATTTGTACTGCATACCGTTCCATCGGGAATCTTTAACGAAGGTATGCTTAATCTCATAGGTAATGGTGTGGTTATCGACCCCATTACATTAAATGCGGAGTTATCTAAGTTAAATGCATTAGGTATTGCCTTGGATAAAAGTCTTTTCATTGCGCGCAAAGCACATCTCATTCTGCCAACCCATCGTATGCTCGACGCCGCATCAGAATCGGCAAAAGGTGCCGGCAAAATCGGTTCCACCCTCAAGGGCATAGGACCAACTTATATGGATAAAACAGGCCGCAATGGGTTACGCATTGGCGACCTCGAGCACCCTGATTTTAAAAAGCAATATCAGATACTCAAGGAAAAACATCTCCGTTTACTTGAGCAATATCAGTTCGATTACAATCTTGATGAAATCGAAACAGAATGGTTCAATTGCATTGAACTTATTCGCAAACAAAATCTGGTTAATGGCGAATACTTCATCAATTCGATACTTCAGCGAGGTGAACATGTATTGGCAGAAGGTGCTCAAGGCTCAATGCTGGATATCGATTTTGGTACTTATCCATTCGTAACCTCTTCAAATACGATGGCCGCTGCAGCTTGTACCGGTTTAGGAGTGGCACCAACTAAAATACGTGATGTGTACGGCATCTCTAAAGCTTATTGTACACGTGTAGGTAGTGGTCCATTTCCAACGGAGTTGTTTGATGATACCGGAGAGCGTATTCGAAAAGAGGGTGCTGAATTTGGGGCAACCACCGGACGCCCGCGCCGATGCGGTTGGTTAGACCTGCCAGCCCTGAATTATACAATTATGCTGAGTGGAACCAATAGACTGATTATTACCAAAGCCGATGTGCTCTCCATCTTCGATCAAATTCAGGTTTGTAATGCTTACAATATTAACGGCGTATCCGTTACGGAGATGCCTTATGACTTATGTACAACTGGGGTTACACCGGAATACGAATCTGTAAAAGGTTGGGCAGGGACAACACTAAATGTCAATGAAATACCTGATGCGTTGATTAGCTATCTGAAGTATATAGAAAATAAAACCGGTGTAAAGATTTCATTATTATCAATTGGTCCGGAACGTGAACAGTTAATTGAATTAGAAAAATTGAAAATATTTTCATAGTATTTTTTGAAATTTTAAAAGTTCCTTAGAAAATTTACCGAATCAAAGAAACACGTCTATATGAAATCCAACAAGCCAGTTAAAAAAGCTGTCGACAAAACTGAAAAGAAATCAGTGAAGCAGAAAATAACACCAAAGAAGTCTGCCCGAAAAAAGGATGGTGATGATGATGGCATAAATGATGAAGATTTTGAAGAGTTTAATTTTGATAACGACTTCAAAATGGATTCATTTAAAAGCTATGATGATTTTGATGAGGATGAAGATTACTAGTTGCTATTATTATTTTATTACGGAATTTAATTGAAATATCGCGGCACATATGAACGGATCGATTCCGATGTGTTGCGCACAAGGTTTTATCATCACTATTTAGATTATCCCTTCTTACTCATTCTGGATTCAAATTCTAACCAGTATGATCAACACTCTGAGTTCCGTTTATTACTTGCCGTTGGTCGAAATAAAGTTGAATTCAATACCCATAATAGATGGGAGCAACTAAAGCAGGAATATGATGCCGGCCAATGGTTACTCGGCTATATTGGCTACGATCTAAAAAACGAAACAGAGAACATAAAATCATTAAATACGGATTATACCGGGTTTCCTGAAATTACATTTTTTAAACCGGACATACTGGTAATTGAAAACAACGCCGGACTACACATATATTCAGATACACAAGAACCGGATAGTATCTATCAATTACTTCATAGTGACATTGTAAATTCTGATCAAGCTCATTTTAAAATCAGTTCCGTAGAGATTAGGCAACGCACACCCAAAGAAAAATATCTGCATCAGGTTGGTTCCATAATTGAGGATATTCGGGATGGTAACTATTACGAGATTAATTATTGTCAGGAGTTTTATGTGGAAGGTCTTACTGCCGATCCTTTTGTTTTATTTGAAAAGATGAATCAAAAAACTAAAATGCCTTTTGCATCATTCTTAAAATTAGACCGGAAATATATTTTGTGTTGCAGTCCGGAGCGTTACCTCAAAAAGAAGGGTAGGCAATGGTTATCGCAACCGATCAAAGGCACCTCGGCACGTAGTACTTCAGAAGATGTCGATCACAAAAACAAGTTAAAGTTGGAGCATAGCGAAAAAGAGCGGGCTGAAAATCTGATGATTGTTGATCTGGTTCGTAACGACCTGAGGCGCTCATCCAAAACCGGAACAGTAAAGGTTGATGAATTGTGTAAGGTTTATTCATTCATACCGGTTCATCAGATGATCTCAACGATCTCCGCTGAATTGCAAGACGAGGTGCATCCTATTACGGCACTTAAACGAACTTTCCCTATGGGATCAATGACCGGAGCACCGAAGATAGAAACCATGAAACGCATTGATCAGTTGGAGGATACCAAACGAAATGTTTATTCGGGTTGCATGGGTTACATTAATCCGGATGGTGACTTTGATTTTAATGTCGTGATACGAACTCTGATATATAATACCGAAACTGCTTACGCTTCATATCATGCCGGCAGTGCCATAACATACGACTCAGATCCTCAGAGTGAGTATGAGGAATGTCTGCTGAAGGCGCAAACATTTTTTTCGCTGGTGATGAAAGATTAGTGAACGCTTTGCTTTTACTTTGCCAATTACTTATTGGTTATGAGCGATAAGAAAACAGAGAATTTCACTAAACCCCTTGTAGCCCTCAGTATTCTGCATATTATCGGATTAATTTGTATCCGGTACCCGGGACTATTGGAAGTTTTTCAGTTGCTTGCTCCCTTCAACTTACTAATTGTATTTACCACGCTACTTTACTACCAAAAACACTGGAACTTCAGAGTTCTGGCTTTTTTGGGCGGGATTTATCTCGCGTCATTTATTATTGAAGCGGTGGGTGTCAATACCGGATACATATTCGGAGAATATAAATATGGCCGTGCACTGGGTTTAAAAGTGTTTAATACACCTCTGGTTATTGGAATTAATTGGCTGATACTAACCTACAGTGTTGCACTGTTGGTTAAGAATATGAAATTTGGAGTTTATGGCAATGCCTTGCTGGCCGCTATAATGCTGGTATCGTTGGATGTTTTGATTGAACCCGTGGCTATTCGAACCGGAATGTGGGCTTGGGCTGATGGCAAAGTTCCTGTTCAGAACTATCTGGCCTGGTTTGTATTTTCTTACCTCTTTGTGACGGCATTACTGGCATCCAAATCCAAGCTACGTAACGACTTCGCTCCTTATGTGTTTGTTATTCAATTGGTTTTCTTTGTTTTAGCCAACGTGCTGTAATTATCAGGATTACAGGTGAACAAAACACTCTCGACATTGTATTATACTGTTAATGAGCTTATACAGCATAAAGGATCTCGAACACCTCTCCGGCATCAAAGCCCACACCTTGCGCATATGGGAACAGAGATATGGCTTATTAAAACCCAAACGTACTGAAACAAACATTAGGGAATACAGCGATAATGAGCTCAGGCTCATACTTAATGTGTCCTTATTAAATAAATCCGGGTATAAAATATCTCAGATTGCCGACATGACTCAAACCGACATTGAACGGGCAGTGTCTGAGTTGCTCAACGAAAACAGCAATCGTGACACCTTAATTGATGCTCTGATATTGAGTATGAACGAACTTAATGAGTCACGGTTCGATAAGACATTTTCCAACGCCATTCTGCACCTGGGATTTGAGAAAGCAATGCTACAGGTCATTTTTCCTTTTTTCAGACGGATAGGCATTATGTGGCAGGTTGGAACCATTACCCCTGCTCAGGAACACTTCATATCCAATCTCATAAGGCAAAAGATGATCGTGGCTATTGATGGCATTGTGACTCAGGTGGGCGGCATTCAAACGAAAGCCATACTCTATCTGCCGGAAAATGAGTTACACGAGATACCCTTACTCTTCCTCTATCATGCTCTTAAACATAGAGGTTATACGGTAATCTATCTTGGTCAGTCGGTTCCTTTGAATGATTTATTGAGCCTTTGCGAATACTATAGACCGGAACTACTATTCAGCGTTTTTTCTGCTGAACCAAACTATGATCACCTTGACGAATACGTCAATATTTTACGTTCAAAATTGCCTAACATCCAATGTTGCTTATCGGGCTATCAGATCACAAAAAGTAATATCGATAGCAAGGATAATATCACAGTCTTTAAGGAACTAATTGAAATTATCAGGTTTCTGGACCACCGGACTTCACAGAATTAATCCAATAATTGTTTAATAGATAACCGTATTAGTTAAACATCGGTAAATTGCTTTTATTACCATAAATCCTCATTTTTTTAATTCATTTGTTAACAAGTACAATATTTTGTTGATAAATTAATATGTTATTTTGTTTAATAAAGTTTGAAAATCATTAAACAATATGTAAGTTTGTTTCACCAAAACGAAAAAACGTTAAACAAAATGGAAATAAATACAACAAACCGATTCGAGGAAGAGGTAGTCAACCACAGCGAGACACTCTATCCTTTCGCTTACAATCTCACTAAGAATGTTGATGATGCACGCGACCTGATTCAGGAAACAGTTTATCGTTCGCTACTTTACAAAGATAAATTTTCAAATGGTACCAACCTCAAGGCGTGGTTATTCACAATCATGAGGAACATTTTCATTAACAATTATCGCAGAGCATCTAAGCGTGTTGTTGTGCAAGATAACACTGAAGGTCAACATCTGCTCTTATCCTACTCCCCGGTATTAAAGAATAATGGTGAATCGAGCATGGTCATGCAGGAAATTGAAAAAGCGCTTGACTCCATAAGCAAGGATTTCAGCGTTCCATTTATGATGCACTATAAAGGCTTTAAATACCAAGAGATTGCCGACGAACTGGGTTTGCCACTGGGCACCGTAAAAAGCCGTATTTTCTTTGCTCGCAAAGAATTGCAAAAAAGAATCGTGCGCTACTAGTGTTGATATCAACTCCATAATAATTAACCCGGCCAACGCCGGGTTTTTTATTTTTAACAGAATATGGTGCAACTTCTGATTCTTATAGCGATAACTCTTGGTCCAGCCTTGGCTATTTGTTTATACATATTTACAAGGGACGACTTTCGTAATGAACCCCGTGCTGTATTATTTTTCAGTTTTCTATTTGGTGGGTTAACGATAATTCCGGCGGCATTGATAGAGACCTGGCTCATGTCTTATACTGAGGCGCAGGGATCGAACCTGATAATTAAAGCTATTGAGGCATTTCTTATCATAGGGCTTACAGAAGAGTATGTAAAGTTTTTTGTCCTCAGGCATTATACATCAAAAAAACCATCGTTTGATGAACCCTTCGACGGCATTGTTTACAGTGTATTTATTTCGATGGGCTTTGCCATGTTTGAAAACATCCTTTATGTAATGCAGGGCGGTTTAAGCATTGCATTAATGCGCATGTTCACAGCCATTCCTGCTCACGCTACATTTGCCGTACTAATGGGTCATTTTTATGGGTTATCTAAAATGAAACGCTACCCGGATTATTACAAATATTTTGGACTTGCTGCCGCAACATTATTCCACGGAGCCTATGATTACTTTTTAATGATCAGTAACGACACATTGATTGCCTTGGGCGCGTTTGTGTCACTAATTGTTGGAATACGATATGCCTTCAGGGCCATTCGCATCCATAAAGAAATCGAAAAACAGCAAGAAAACCATTTCTTCTAGCCTATTCAACATTAAACATTTATTCGTTATATATGTTGGTATTTTTAATTTATGCAAGGCAAACACATTACCATAGTTGGCGCCGGTTTAGGCGGGTTGGCAACTGCACTGCGACTTAGTTCGAAGGGGTACCGAATCACCATAATCGAGAAACATCATCAGGCCGGCGGCCGGCTTAACCGACTTCAGCAGGATGGCTTCAGTTTCGACATCGGTCCTTCGTTTTTCAGTATGAGTTATGAGTTCGACGAGTTGTTTCAATACTGTGGAATAGACAATCCGCTTCATTTTAATGAACTAAACCCGGTCTACTCGGTATATTTTTCCAATCGATCAAAGCCATATTATATTCACAAGGACCTCAGCAAACTGGCTGAGGAGTTTAAAGAAATTGAGCCCAATTTTGAATCCAAGGCTAAAGCCTATCTAAAACAAGCCGCCTCTATTTTTCACGACACCGAGAATAAAGTGGTAAAGCGTAATTTTAATAATCTGCTTCATTATTTCTTAACCCTGTCAACGGTTCCGGTTAAGCATGCCCCACTGATGTTTCGCTCGATGTGGAGTGAGTTGGATAAACATTTTGAATCAGAGGATGTGAAAATTATCTTTTCGCTGGTTGCATTCTTTCTGGGAGCCACACCATTTAATACGCCCGCTGTATACAGCCTTTTAAACTATACCGAACTACAGCACGACGGATACTGGAACGTTAAAGGGGGAATGTATGATATCGTTACCAAGATCACGGATATACTGAAAAGCAGAGGCGTAGAGTTTGTCTACAATACAGAAATCATCTCCTTTCAGGAAACCAAAGACAATAAGGTTCAATTAGTTGACCGAAAAGGAAAGGTGTGGGTGTCGGATAAATATGTGGTAAACAGTGATGCGGCCTCGTTCCGGGGTTCGGTTCTTGGCAGGAAGAAATTTTCAGAATCAAAACTTGATAAATTACACTGGACGTTAGCTCCGTTCACGATTTATCTCGGAGTAAAGGGAAAACTAGATAACATTCATCACCATAATTACTTTCTCGGAGATAATTTTAAACAGTATGCCGATCAGATTTTCACGACATCGATTAGTCCGGACAAACCCTACTATTATGTTAACGTGAGCTCAAAATCCAATCCGGATTGCGCACCTGATGGTTGTGAAAATATTTTTATTCTTTGCCCTGTTCCTGACCTTCGTTATAAAAGCAATTGGGATGATAAAGAGCAACTTGCCGATACAATAATTAATGATTTGTCTTCCCGTATCGGTTTTGACCTCAATAAAAACACCTTAACCCGAACGATTTATACACCCGTGGAATGGAGGGATATGTTTAATCTATACAAGGGCAGTGGATTAGGATTGGCGCACGATATGAAACAAATTGGTGCATTCAGACCGGCGAATAAAGATGAACAATTCAAAAATCTGTATTATGTTGGTGCAAGCACTACACCGGGTACCGGACTACCCATTGTAGTAATTAGTTCTAAATTAGTAACCGAACGAGTTTTAAAGGATGATGGAATTATTTGATCAATCGGCATTGCGCTGTAGCAAAGTCATAACAAATCTTTACAGTACTTCTTTCTCTCTTGGAATAAAGACGCTATCAAAAGAACATCGTGATTCCGTTTATGCTGTTTATGGCTTCGTTCGTTATGCTGATGAAATTGTAGATACCTTTTATCATAACAACCAACAGGAATTATTTACTCGTTTCAAAGAAGATACTTACAGGGCTTTGAATGAGAAAATCAGCCTCAACCCCGTGTTGCACGCCTATCAACTTGTGGCTAATCGATTCAGTTTTGAAAAAGAGCTAACCGATGCATTCCTTCATAGCATGGAACTTGATCTTAAACTATCAGAATATTCTACCGGAGGTTATCGGGAATATATATATGGGTCGGCAGAAGTTGTTGGACTGATGTGTTTGCATATTTTTACAAAAGGCGATTCGGAGGAGTACCAAAAATTAAAACCATTTGCACAACGACTGGGTGCCGCGTTTCAAAAAGTTAATTTCTTGCGCGACATCCGGAGTGACTATCACGACAGGGGGCGAATTTATTTTCCCAATGTCAATTTTTCACACTTTACGGAACAAGATAAACAGCAAATTGAAGCAGACATTCAGCGCGATTTTGATGAGGCACTGCGGGGCATACGAATGTTGCCGGTTGGAGCACGACTTGGTGTATACCTGGCCTATGTATATTACCGGCAGTTGTTCCGAAAAATTAAAAAACATACGGCCAATAACATAAAAGAAACACGATTCAGGATTTCGGATTCATATAAAGTATGGTTACTGGCTCAATGTTACGTGCTCAATAAATTAAATAGAATATGATATTTTATCTGATTTGCTTATTACTTACTTTGCAAAATCCAACACTCACCAATCTACGTAACTATTATTCTGATATTGTTAATGATGAAAAAAAATGCACAACCTATCTGAATAAACTTAAAAGTGAAAAAAACAATTCAGCTACGATAACAGCATTCATAGCGGCACTTACAGCTTCCGGGGCACAATTTCAACTGAATCCTTTCTCACGCATTGCCACGGTTAATGATGCCCATGAACTATTTGAAAAAGCTGTAAGCGATGAGCCTCAAAATCCTGAGATTCGATACCTGCGAATTACCGTAGAACAAAATACACCTCGTTTTCTTGGATTAAGTGCTCATATTAATGAAGACAAAAAGATTGTGTTTGACCGATTTGATGAGTATGTAAACATTGCAGGAGTTGAATCGGCTAAACAGGTAATTGCTTTCATGAAATATCATAAGCTATGCACTACAGTTGAACTAACCAAACTAGAACAATGGACCAAATAAAACCATACACCTATTTACTCATAAACATCCTTACCATAGTGGGACCTTTGGCGCTGAGTTTTGATCATAAAGTAGCTTACCATAAATATTGGTTACGCATACTGCCAGGAATGTCTTTTACGGCTTTATTCTTCATTGTTTGGGATATGATTTTTACAAAAATCGGTGTGTGGCATTTTAACTCGACATATCTCAGCGGCATAAACCTGTATAATCTTCCTTTGGAGGAAGTGTTGTTTTTCTTTACGATACCGTTTAGTTGTTTATTCCTGTATATTATTTTTCGTACCCGCTGGCCTGAATCCGAATTTTCGAATCGACCAACATCCTTTTTCCTGATATTGACCTTGTTATTTGTGGTGATTGCATGCATCGGTTACCCGGGTAAGTACACCTTCATTACCGCTATTTTTTGCGCGGCCATTAGTTTTATATACTGGATAGTTTTCAAATCAAGGTATCTGAAGGTATTCCTGATAACCTATATGGTTCATTTAATACCTTTTTTAACCGTGAATGGGATACTTACCGCATTGCCTGTTGTATTATATAACGATACTGAAAATTGCGGATTCCGCATTTATACGATACCGGTTGAGGATACAATGTATTCATACCTCTTATTAATGATGAATATTATCATTTTTGAATGGATTTGCTTACGTAATGACCGTAACAGGAACAGTATTCAGTCATAACCTTCTCAAAATAACTTCGTAATGAGAGCCGATTTTATTCAATAAATCGATGCTCACCATGAAAAAACACTACACCCTCTCGGTATTATACCTATGTATTACCTTATTCACAAAGGCTCAGGAGGCACAGCTACATCGTGCTTTAATAGATACACTTACCAATAAGGAAGTAGCTAAATGGCAATTCAGCACGGAGCAAACAATAACGAACAGCTATGTATGGAAGGGGATACCTTTTTATTCCGGTTTAGTCGTTAGACCTTCAGTAATTGCTCAATCAGGAAATTTAAAAATTCATAGTTGGAGTCACATGCCATTAGTACTAAGTCATCAGACTCGTTATAATCCGGATATCAATCTATTCGTATCGTATGAGAAATCGGTACATGATAAATTGACCTTATCTCCTCAACTGACCAGCTTCTTTTTTCCATCCAATCATAAAAATATTTTTACGGTGCTGTTGAGTACTTCTTTGCAATACGACCTGGATCCCGTTGGAATAATGATTAATCCAATGGTTGATTTGTGCGGTAATGCCGGTGCGGTGCATATCGAATATGGCTTTTATAAGAAGTCAAGAATTAATCACAACTTAAATATCGACTCCCGTTTATTGATGGGATGGGGCAATGCCTCGTTTACCGACTATTTTCTTCCGATTCCACCACGATCCGAATTCATCACTAATCCTAAAACAACTCCGGCTCAGTCGCTGAGAAATGCGCGACTGGAGATTTTTGCAGAGTATATCTGCAGCGATCGATTACTCATTAAGCCGCAGTTTATTGTTTATAGTAACTTTATACGCTCATATACTAATCAGAACCGAGGTGTATCAGCTAATGGTGGACTTACATTAGCATACAGTTTCCGAAAATAAACCACCCCAAAAAACACCAAGTACTGTAATATTCTATGAAGATTCAGTTTCGTATTCTATTAATTATCTCGCTGTTCTTCGCACTATTTCTATCCGGATTTGGATTGAATAAATTCTTTGAGTCGGAGTCTTTTTCCGATATCATTCAGAAAAAAGTAAAGGAAAACAGTAAGATACTTATTGACTTAGTGTCCCTGCGTAGAGGGGACTTAAACGTAGTAACTAAAGAGTTTTCATATTCTGATCATTTACGTCGTTATATGCAAATACAAGCGGATTCGATCAGAAAAATAAAAGAAGCGGCAGACCTCAGGTTTATCGAGAACAACACCATTAATGCCCTTATCGATGAGTATAGTTATTCAGGCGTATGGATCATTGATACCTCCTATAATAAAATTTACTCAAAACTTAATTCGTATAAAGATCTTAAGGATACCTTATTGATAACTCCCGAAGCTATTAAGAAACTATTTGCCAATAATCCAAAACCGTCGGACAATCAGTTAAGTTATTATATCCGCTATGGTAACGCAGTATTGGAAATTCATGCGGCTCCAATCCGCGAACGTAACGATACCATTGTAAGAGCGCAAACGATCAATGGCTATCTGTTTATTGCCCGATTATGGGATCAGTTATTTCTTAATGAACTGGGCATACTTACATCAGGTGATGTAAATATTTGTTTTGGATCAAGTGAAGATGAATGCCTTGCGGCTAAGACCGATCCTGAGGAAAAACAATTTACATCCAGCCTTCAAATAAGTGATATTGACAATAATACATTCGCGTATGTTTTTGTAGAAATTCCCATTAGCACTTACAGGCAAATGGTAAAATCTGCTTACAGAAATTTTTTATACAACCTGATATTCTGCGTAACGATACTCTTACTTCTGTTAATTATGATTCATAACTGGATTACATCTCCACTTGCGAGCATTACAAAATCATTGGCTACTGAAGATCCGGGTGTGATTCGTGAGCTATCAGAAGAAAATAATGAATTTGGATCGCTGGCACGTTCTCTTTTACGGTCCTTCTCACAAAAAGAAGAATTAAAAGATGAGGTTAGCAGTCGTCGTAAAACTGAAATGGCATTGAGTATAAGTGATCAGCGTTTCAGGGATGTTACAGATGCCGCAGGAGAATTTATTTGGGAAACAAACAATCAGTATGAATTTACCTATCTGTCGGATCGTGTTTTTGCACTATTGCGATATACACCGGGCGAGCTCTATGGAAAAAGCTTCTATGATCTTTTGAATTCTGCTGACACAGCGCATAAATCTTCATTAACTAATACGCTTAAACTGAATCAGCCCTTCAGAAATTTTGAGTTGGAGGTTGTAACTAAAAGACAAGAACATATTTTTCTTGCGCTAAGTGGTAAGCCATATTACGATATACAGGGTGCCATAATTGGTTATCGCGGCACGGCAAGCGATATAACTCCATCCAAAATGGCCGAGACACAGCTACTTCGGGCCAAAGAGGCCGCTGAAAGTGCAAACAGAGCCAAGAGCGAATTTCTGGCAAATATGAGCCATGAAATACGTACCCCGATGAATGGTATTCTTGGCATGACCGACCTCGCTTTGAACACACAACTAAGTGCTGAACAGCGTGGATATATCAATCTGGTTAAAACATCTGCAGAGAACTTATTGATTGTAATTAACGATATCCTTGATTTCTCCAAGATTGAAGCAGGCAAACTGGATATTGAGTCTATCGAGTTTGACCCAAGAGAAATTATCAGCGAAACACTGCATTTGTTATTGATAAAGGCTAAAGAAAAAGGAATTGAACTTTTGATGGAAATTGATGATGACGTACCGGTGATGTTAATTGGTGATCCATCCCGATTCAGACAAATACTTGTTAATCTCGTTGGTAACGCTATTAAATTTACCTCGATTGGTGAGGTTTCTGTTCGTGTTGTTGTAGACATGATCAGCCAGGAATCGGTGACACTGCATGTTTATGTAACGGATACAGGAATTGGTATATCGGAGGATAAACTCAAAAATATCTTTGAGCCGTTTCAGCAAGCTGATGGCTCTACTACCCGTAAATATGGGGGCACCGGATTAGGACTCAGCATAACCCGAAAACTGGTAAATGCAATGAATGGTCAGATGTTTGTGAGCAGTATGCCCGGACAAGGTAGCACCTTCCATTTTACAATTACCACAGGTATCGGCACAACCACACCGGAGGAGATTCAACCGGGTACAGATTATTTAATCAGTAAAAAAATAATGGTTGTTGATGATAACGCCATTAACCGCAGAATACTCGAAGGACAGCTGGCTAAACTGGCCGGTACGTTTACGCTTGCCGAAGATGGAGAGCAATGCCTAAATCTGTTGAAGATTGCCGCGCGCGAATCGATTCATTATGATTTATTGATACTGGATATGCAGATGCCCGGCATGGATGGTTTGAAACTGGCAGAACAGATTCGTAAGAATGAGCTGTTTGGATCGCCTAAAATTTTGATTTTATCGAGTTTAAACTTTACCTTAAGTGAACAGGTAATGGCCGAGCATAAACTGGACGGTTTTTTAATCAAACCGGTATTGAGTAAAGAACTGCTGCAGGAAATCAATAAAATATTCAGACAACGATCGAGCAGGCAAATTATTTACGAGAAACAATATCAGGTAACTCCCAACAAAAAGGTTAAGCCCTTAAGGATTTTATATGCCGAAGATGATATGATTAATCAGAAACTCGGGCAGGCCGTATTTATGAATGAAGGCCACGAAATTATCATAGCAAATAACGGATCGGAGGCAGTTGAATTATTCCAGCAACAGGATTTTGATTTGATTCTTATGGATGTGCAGATGCCTGAAATGGATGGCTATGAGGCAACACGAACTATACGCAGCATTGAGGCAAAACGCGGGGGGCATATACCTATTATTGCTATGACGGCTCATGCCATAAAAATGTTTAAGGATTTATGTATTGAGGCCGGAATGGATCATTATGTATCTAAACCAATTAAAACCGATCAGGTATTTGATTTACTTGCCTCAATTTTTAATACAGAAAAAACGTCCACAGATCAACCGGATGAGCAGTCTGACCAAGTAGAGTCAGATAATGTCTCCAGCTATTGTTTCGACAAGCAAAAATTTAAAGAACAATGCATGAACGATACACGATTAATGAAGGATATCTCCGTGATGTTGCTTAATACTGCGGATAAACAACTTAAAGCGCTTGAACAGGCCATTAGTCAACAGCAATTAAAAGAGGTTCTCGAAATTTCACATAAGATGCGTGGCACCATTTCGGCATTCAACTTTTCGATTTTAACTGAAAATATGCGAAAACTGGAAAGTGCGGCAAAGTCTGAAAATGCTTCAGTCATCAATGCTATGTGGCCTCCGGTAAGCGATGGTATCAAGTTATTGCTGGCTGATGTGCAACGATTTGTAAATGAGGCATAATCCTATTTATTTTATTTGAACAAAGCGTAATCTATGCTGTTTGTGTGAAGGATGCTTTCATTAAAAGTTTCAATAGATAATCAATCCGGTTTTTGCTTTGGCGTTGTATATGCCATACAAATGGCAGAAGACATCCTTAAAGAAGAAGGCATACTTTATTGCCTAGGCGACATTGTGCATAATGATGAAGAAATTGCTCGCTTAAAGAAACTGGGTCTTATAATAATTAACCACGACTACCTTAAGGATTTACGAAATGTTAAAGTTCTCATTCGTGCCCACGGAGAACCTCCATCCACCTACTCATTGGCTATCAAAAATAACATTCAACTCATTGATGCCTCTTGCCCTGTTGTGCTTAAATTACAACAAAGAGTAAAAGCAGCTCACGATAGGGGTGAATCTATCTATATACTTGGGAAACACGGCCACGCGGAAGTGACCGGATTGCTCGGACAAACCAATGGTAAGGCAACCGTATTTGAAAAAATAGATGAGCTGGATTTCAATTCACTGCCTAAAAAATTCAGTTTGTTTAGTCAGACAACTAAAAGTACCGCTTTGCTTTTTGATGTTGACACCAAACTCAAAGAACATGGAATAGATGTAAACACAAATGATACCATCTGCCGACAAGTAAGTAACCGAGATGAACAATTGAAACGCTTTGTAGTGAACTATGATAAAATAATTTTTATAGCCGGTGTTAAATCGTCTAACGGCAAAGTGCTGTTCAATACATGTTTGCGACAAAACCCAAACAGCTATTTTATATCCACCATATCCGAAATCAATAAAAACTGGTTCAAGCAAAATGAAACGGTTGGTATATGCGGGGCTACATCAACGCCTATGTGGTTGATGGAAGCAGTGCGCGATGAATTATTAAGCTATTAAATTCGCACAATGATTTGGTTTCATCTTTTTATAGTACTGCTGACGTTTTTTACTATGGAGTTTATGGCGTGGTTCACACACAAGTTTGTCATGCACGGCTTTATGTGGTATTTCCACGAAGATCATCATGTGGTTAAACCCGGTTTTTTTGAGAAGAATGATTTCTTCTTTCTCATTTATGCAATTCCCAGTTCATTGCTCATTTTTTTTGGTGCTGAATCGGGGTTCGACTTTAGATTCTTTATTGGCATAGGTATTTTGTGTTATGGTATTTGCTATTTCTTGGTTCACGACGTTCTGATTCATCAACGCTTCAGCTGGTTCTCCCGCACAGACAATATTTACTTTCGTGCTATCAGAAAAGCACATAAAGTGCATCACAAACACTTAATAAAGGAAGATGGCGAATGCTTCGGTATGTTGCTTGTTCCAATGAAATACTTTCGAGAGGCGGCACAATACAAAAAAGCAATTCGTTCAAAAAACTAGAAAACATGTTCCGCACCATACTTATCTTTTTATTGTTATCAATCGCTCCAAATTTATTCGCACAGCAGGGAATCATTAAGGGGGTTGTTACTGATTTGTCTAATAATAAACCGCTTTCTTATGCCACTATTGTTGTACAAGGGCAGGAAGTTGGTGCATACACAGACGATAATGGCGCGTACACCATCACCCTGCCTATTGGTTTATATAACATTACGTGCAGTAATGTGGGGTATATCTCTAAAACAATTAATGAGGTTGAGGTAAAGCAATCAAAACCTGCCAATATCAATATTTCGTTAGAACCCGCAACCAGGGAACTTCAAAATGTTGTGATCGAGGCCAGTAAATTTTCATTTGATAAAAATACGGAGAGTCCTGTTTCGCTTCGCACAATCGGTGTGAATGAAATTCAACGCAATCCCGGCGGTAACCGCGATATCTCTCGCGTACTGCAGTCCTTGCCCGGCGTCCAAACGATCACCACTTTTCGTAACGATATATTAATACGGGGTGGAGGTCCTAATGAAAATCGTTTCTATATCGACGGTATAGAGGTGCCTAACATCAATCACTTTGCTACGCAGGGCTCATCAGGTGGTCCGGTAGGTTTATTAAACGTAGATCTTATTAAAGATGTAAAGTTTTATTCATCGGCCTTCCCTGCAAACAGAGGTAATGCGCTCAGTTCAGTGATGGAACTTACATCCATCGATGGTCGTAACGACCGATTGGGTTTCATAACCACTGTGGGTTCGAGCGATTTGGCTTTATCGGTTCAAACGCCACTCTTCAAAAAAGGATCCAAGAATACAGCCTTATTCAGCGTCAGAAGGTCTTACCTGCAATTACTGTTTCAGACACTTGGATTACCATTCCTGCCTACATATAATGATTACCAGTTTCGTTTTAAACTTAAGCCAAGTGCAAATAGTGAACTTACTATTATGAGCCTTGGAGCCTATGATGTTTCTAATCTCAATCTAAGTGCCGACTCTACGGCATTTCAAAAATATCTGCTGGGTAATTTGCCGGAATATTTTCAATGGAATTACACGTTTGGCTTATCGTACAAATATTTTGGTAAAAATAATTTCGTTACTGTAGTTGCATCCCGTAATATGCTCAATAATACTGCGCAGAAATACTTTAATAATGATAAAAGCGATGAGTCGAACAAGATTTTTGACTACACCTCTCAGGAGATTGAAAACAAACTACGTATTGAAAATAATATCTTCAGAAACGGATGGAAAATAAATTACGGCGCCTTATTTGAGAATGTTAAATACAAGAATTCAACTTTACAAACGATATCCCTGCCTCAGGGAACGATTCAGGAAAATTTCAATTCATTCATTGAATTCAATAAAGGTGCGGTCTTTACACAGTTTACCCGAAACTTTCTAAAAGATCGTTTAATCAGCAGTTTTGGATTAAGAACCGATGTTAATTCGTATTCATCTTCTATGCTGAACCCGCTTTCACAACTATCTCCACGATTATCTTTTAGCTACATACTTACCGAGCGCATCAGCATCAATGCCAATACAGGAATATATTATCAACTTCCACCTTACACCGTACTTGGTTACAGAACCAATGAGAATGTATTGATCAATAAACAAAATAATATTCAATACATCAGATCGATTCATTATGTTGCCGGTATAGAATACTATTCAAAAACCAATACCCGACTATCGATTGAAGGTTTCTATAAAGATTATTCAAACTACCCGTTCATTCTTACAGATTCTATTGCCCTTGCTAATCTGGGCGCCGATTTTGGGGTGGTGGGAAATGCCCCTGCTAACTCCGGTGCAAAGGGTAAAAGCTACGGTATTGAGTTTCTGCTTCAGCAAAAACTATACAAAGGTTTTTATGGAATTCTTTCCGTTACGGCGTTCAGGAGCTTTTTTACTAATGCTGATGGCGATTTTATTTCATCATCTTGGGATACCCGTATCATTAGCAGTTTAACGGCCGGTAAGCGCTTTAAGAAAAACTGGGAAGTTGGATTCCGCTGGCGTTTGAGTGGAGGATCACCCTTTACACCCATAGATATTGTCCGTTCTTCGCAAGTGGCTATCTGGAATATTTACGGACGGGGCTTAGCGGATTTCAGTCAACTGAACACACAGCGATTACCCTTATTTCATCAGTTAGATGTTCGTGTTGATAAAAAGATTCCCTTTAAAAGTTTTATTCTCGAATTATACATCGATGTGCAAAATGCCTATGCATTTAAGTACAGCCAACAGCCATACCTCGACGTTCGCCGTGATGCAGACGGTAATCCCTTGATTGATACTAATACACCACTTCCATCATATCAAACCTATTTGCTGGAGAACATCAGTGGCACGGTGTTGCCCACACTGGGAATAATTATTGAGTATTGACAATTACGTGGTGAAATGCACTCTTGCAACTTCACTGTAAATAGTTTTCCAGGATCATAAAAGTGTAATCCACACTCATGGATTATAGCAGTACGTGTATCTTCGCAATAGAAAAAAGTTGATACAGTAAATGTTTGTTATTACCGGTGCAGCGGGTTTTATAGGTTCTTGCCTTCTGGCACACTTCAATGAGCGTGACATCAGAGATATTATCCTTGTGGATGATTTCACCTCTGCCTCAAAAAATAAGAACCTCACTGATAAAAAGTTTTTAAATTTTATTGATCGTAATGAGTTTATCGATTGGTTCGACTTACAATACGATTCTGTAGATGTTATCTTCCATATAGGTGCCCGAACCGATACAACAGAATTCAATATCGAAATATTTAATAAACTCAATCTACATTATTCACAGGCACTTTGGGAACGATGCTCGAGGTATGGCATTCCATTTATTTACGCATCCAGTGCGGCAACTTACGGCAATGGGTCATTGGGATATTCCGATCAACACACACATATCCCTGAACTGAAACCACTCAACCCATATGGTCAGTCAAAACAGGATTTTGATGTTTGGGCGCTTCAACAAATAAACAGACCACCATACTGGTACGGACTTAAGTTTTTTAATGTTTACGGACCGAATGAGTATCACAAGGGGCGCATGGCCAGTGTTGTTTTTCATGCATTTAATCAGATTAAGGAGAAGGGTAGGGTGTCGTTGTTTCGCTCACATCGAACCGATTACGAGGATGGAAAACAGTTGCGCGATTTCATTTATGTTAAAGATGTGATCAACATTTTGGATTGGCTCCATGCAACAAAACCGGATTCGGGTATTTATAATCTGGGCACCGGTACTGCACGAACATTTCTTGATTTGGTCCAGGCTGTTTTTAGCGCCACAGCTGTAAATCCATTAATTGACTGGGTAGATATTCCGGTCGATATACGGGACACTTATCAATATTTTACTGAAGCCGATATGAGTAAACTTCGTAGCGTCGGCTACACGGATTCGTTTTATACATTGGAGGCCGGTATAAACGATTATGTTACAAACTATCTTAGTACCGGTAAATATTATTAAAAAAAGTGTTGCATCTCCTGCTGAAGCTTTTCAGCTTCTTCACCTGCCGCCTTATCAAAATCAGTTTCACCTGAGGCGTAAATGATTTGTCTGGATGAATTTATAAGTAGTCCGATATCTTTATTAATCCCTTGTACTACGACATCATGTAACGAACCGCCCTGAGCGCCTATTCCGGGCACCAAAAGAAAATGTTCGGGTACAATATTTCGAACCTGTTTAAATGTTTCAGGGTGCGTAGCCCCAACCACATACATGGTATTTTCAGGTGAACCCCAGGTTTTGGAAATACGCAGGACACGTTCAAAGAGCGATTCGTTCTTCTCCTGCATTAGTTGAAAATCGTTACTTCCTGAATTCGAAGTGTGGGCAAGGATGATGGCCCACTTGGAATCGAATTCTAAAAAGGGTTTAACAGAGTCGGCGCCCATATAGGGATTTACGGTTACGGCATCCACACTCATACCGGATGAGGTTTTGTCGAAAAATGTTTTGGCATACATTGTAGATGTATTGCCTATATCTCCACGCTTAGCATCAGCAATAATGAACTGATCGGATGGTATGTAGTTGATCGTCTTTATCATAGACTGCCAGCCTTTAATTCCCATGGATTCGTAAAAAGCAGTGTTTAATTTATATGATACACAATAGTGTTGAGTGGCATCGATAATAGCTTTGTTAAATTCAAAAACGGGGTCATCGGCTTGGAGCAGGTGTCGGGGTATTTTATGAATGTCTGTATCTAAGCCAACACATAGAAATGATTTCTTCTTGAACAGGTTGGAGACGAGGTCCTTGCGAGTCATTGCATTAAACAGTTTCAACACCCATCACTTCGGGAACAGCTTTTTTAATCGCGTCCTCTACACCGGTTTTCATAGTCATATAGCTCATCGGACAACTTTCGCAGTTACCCAACAGCTTAAGTTTTACCACGAGATCGTTTGTGATATCAACAACACGAATATCGCCACCATCAGCGGCCAGATAAGGTCTGATGCTATCCAAAGATTTCTCTACCTTATGGATTAAATCCGATTTGATAAGTGGGTCCGTAGTCATATTCCTATTGAATCGTTTCTGCGGGTGTAAAGGTAGCATTTCTTACCGCGACCGCCTGAGCTACCTGTTCGGCGAGTTGATCGAACGCCTGTTTTGTAACGCCATCATTACTAATTACAGCGGGTAATCCCAGGTCACCTCCTTCACGAATACCCTGAACAAGAGGTATCTGCGCCAGCAGTGCGGTGTGGTATTCATTTGCCAGTTTTTCTCCGCCACCCCGGCCAAAAATATAGTACCGATTATTTGGCAATTCAGCCGGAGTAAACCAGGCCATGTTTTCTACAACGCCAAGAACAGGAACTTTAACCTGATCAAGCGTGAACATGCTTAACGCCTTGCGTGCATCGGCCAGCGCAACATCCTGTGGTGTGGTAACAACAACCACGCCGGTAAGCGGAAGTAACTGAAGCAGTGTGAGGTGAATATCACCAGTGCCCGGGGGCAGATCGATGATTAAATAATCCAGTTCGCCCCACCAGCAATCCGATATGAATTGTCTAAGCGCGGAGGATACCATAGGTCCTCGCCAAACAACCGCTTGTTTTTCGTCAATTAAATAGCCAATGCTTAAAGAGTAAATGCCATATTGTTGTATGGGTAACATATAATTTTTACCATTTACAACGGTCATCAGTGGTTTCTCATTTTTGATATTAAGCATTATTGGAACTGATGGACCATAAATGTCTGCATCCAGCAGGCCTACTTTGGCACCGGCGCGTGCCAGTCCAAGTGCGAGGTTAACAGATATGGTCGATTTACCTACACCTCCTTTTCCTGAGGCAACGGCAATAATGTTTTTTACTTCAGGTAAGATATTTTCTCGATCGCGGTTGCTGGTTACCTCAGCATCCATGGTAATCTCAAAGGTAAATGCTGAACCATAGTCTTTAATTAGTTCTGAGAGACAATCGTTCTTTATTTTTTCCTTTAAGGGACAAGCCGGAGTTGTAAGCATCACAGTAAAGGCTACAATTCGATCTTTAATTAAAATTTCTCGAATCATATTCAGGGTTACCAAATCTTTTTTTAGGTCAGGATCCTGAACGCGGCTTAGTGTGGATAAAATCTGTGTTTCGGTTATCATATCGATTTACAAAGGTAAGGCGATAATAAATTTGTTTATACTATGTGCATAAGATGCGTTTTTTCTAGTTTTTTTCTGCATCAAAATAAAACGCAGATTATATTTACGGACTTTAAATTTAAAACTCAACCAAACTATTTATGCAAAAAACATTTACAAAACTTCTTGGTAGATTATTACGATTGAGCGGACTTGCGGTCTTGCTCATTGTATTTAGTCAAGCCACACTACAGGCGCAATATTGTATTCCTAATACAGGACTTGACTGCACTGCCGGCTTAGATGAATGGATGACTGATGTTACCGTAAACGGTATTTCGAATCCGTCGGGATGTTCTAACTATACCGATTATAGCGGTTCTGTGACATTTAGCGGTATTCAATCCCAAAACATTCCATTATCAATAAGCCTAAACATTAGCACTTTTATTGCCAATGATGATGTAGCCATTTTCATTGACTGGAATAATGACCTTGACTTTAACGATGCTGATGAATTAGTATTTCAGCAAGGGTTTAACGGACCAAATATGACAAATCCTCAAATTGGTTCTTTTATCGCAAGTGGGGTTGCACCACCCGGCTTATATCGTATGCGTGTTTATCTCTCATATCTCCAAACTGCACCTGACCCTTGTGCAACTACTTGGTCATTCGGAGAAGCAGAAGATTATACATTCCAACTCCTGGCCGGCACTCCTTGCGCAGGAACACCAAATAATGGCACTGCCGCAGGCCCAAGCAATGCTTGTTCGGGCACTAACTTTACCCTTACAGCTTCCGGTTTATCGGCCGGTACAACAGGGCTTTCATACAATTGGCAAAGTTCTACCGATGGAGGCACCATCTGGACAAATATTACCGGTGCCACAAATTCATCAGTTACTTTAAATCAAACGGTGGCAACACAATACCGAATACTTACTACTTGTACATCCGGCGGTGAATCGGCTGTATCCAATACAGTTTCGGTATCTATGTCTGCCTTTTGGGCTTGTTATTGTTCAGCTACTGCCCCATATGGCGGCGCTACAAGTATAGCAGATGAAGATATCGGCAATGTAACCTTAGCCGGTAATACAATAACACTTAACAATACCACAACGTGTACTTCGCCGGCATCCTCTGCTCCGGGTGTTCCTTCCATTGTTAGTCAGTTTCAGAACTACACCAACTTAAGTTCGGTGCCCGATTTGGGACAGTCTTTGGATTACCCGTTAACGCTTACCTCTATTACCTGCGGAGGTAATTTTGGAAATGGCTTTAAGGTTTGGATTGATTTTAACCAAGACGGCGTTTTTGATGATGTTACTGAAACGGTTTATAATAGTACAACATCAACTACAGGACCACACACAGAGAATGCAGTTATTTCCATCCCTTCAACGGCTACACTGGGTCAAACCGGTATGTTGGTAAAAAATATTGAAACAACTGCATTCCCCTCAACTAATCTCCCTTGCACCGATATTACTTGGGGAGAGGCTGAATTGTATTTGGTAAATATTGTTTCAACCGGAGGTTGTTTGCCGATATCATTTTCAACCTATACCTTATCCAATAATGCTGTTGGAAGTGCTACAATAAGCTGGGGAGCTCCTGCCAGTGCAACTTCATACAATGTACGTTATAAAAAAGTATCAGATCCAACTTCAGTAATTACCTGGTCTAATCCTTCCAATCAAACGACCACATCCATAGATTTAACCGGATTAGAAACCTGCGCTCAATACGAAATCCAGGTTCAGGTTGACTGTGGAAGCGACACATCATCTTTTTCAACTTCTTACCTATTTAATACCGTTTGTTACTGTACTGCCAGTGCGACAACGTGCGATGAATATATCGCCAATGTAACTTTAGGATCAACAAACAATCCTACCGATTGTACCTTAGGTGGTTATACCGACTATACCGGCACCGTATCGTATAGCGTAGAAGCCGGAGCCTGCGCTCAAGTTATAGTGGAGAACGGCGTTGATCTTTATGCAGCTGATCAGTGCGGTATTTGGGTTGACTGGAACAGCGACTTTGATTTTGATGATGCCGGTGAAACGATACCGATAACCGGAACACCCGGAGTCGGACCTTATACCGGACAATTAACTGTACCCGGCACTCAGCCTGTCGGTAATTACAGAATGCGTGTGCGTATACTATTCACAGGGGTTGTTTCTCCTTGTGGTAATACTACATACGGTGAGGTGGAAGATTATACCTTGACTGTGACCTCAGGCGGTACGTGTACCGGTGTAGGTAATGTAAATCTTGATAGTCAATCGTTCAACTCAGTAACATTAAATTGGGCCTCGGTTGCCGGTTCTTACAATGTTCGTTACAAACTGCCAACTGAAGATGAAACAGTTGCAACTTGGACAAATCCTATTAATACCACAGCTATACCATTTGAATTAACGGGATTGGATTCTTGTACGCAGTACGAAATTCAGGTGCAGGCAGTTTGCGCTCCGGGCGATGAATCAGCATACTCATGTTCATTTACCTATGGAACCTTGTGCTGCTTAGATCCTTTGCCACTTTCAAACTACGTTGAGCAGGAGCTTTGCGGTGAGGACAATAACGGTGGGTGCAATTCAACACCGAATGCATTTGAAACAGTAACATGTGGTGCAGCTATTGCCGGTACGGCCTGGTGGGATGGAAACACCCGCGATACGGATTGGTATCTGGTTAATATTTCTCAGGACCAAAATGTAGAAGTAACTCTCAATGCGGCATTCCTTGGTCAGATATTAGTTTTTGCCGTAGATAGCGGTTGTCCTGCAGTTACCGGAGCCTTACCATTAAATAATATCCTTGCAACGCAACAATGCGAAGAAATTTCCTTTTCCGGTAATCTTCCTGCCGGTGGATATTGGGTTGTTGCATTACCGCAGTTTGATGCAAACGAAACATACCCCTGCGGTAGCGGTAAAAATAATTATCTGTTAACCATCGATTGTAGCGACCCTGTTCCCGCTCCGGCTAATGATTCTTGTGAGTTTGCTATTGCGGTGAATTGTGGCGATACGATTACCGGATCTACCACATTTGCAACACCGGATGCCGGTTTGCCATTCTGCGGAACAACGCCTCAGTCTAATGGTGTTTGGTATACTTTAGTGGGAGATGGCTCTTTCGTTACATTATCGCTTTGTAACGGAACAACTTACGACTCCAAAATAAACGTTTACACCGGTTCTTGCGGAGTTTTCACTTGCGTTGGTGGCAATGATGATTTTTGCGGAACTCAATCACAGCTAACGTTCCAATCGGTTAATGGTACCACATATTACATCTATGTGAATGGCTTTACTGCTTCGAGTGGTGATTTCACAATGTCTATCAATTGTGAATTGCCTCCTGCATACGACAATGTTTGCGCTGCCGCTCCGCTTGTATTCGGTATAAATGGACCGTACAATACGGTGTTAGGCTCGGTTCAAAACGGCGAGCCTGCTCCTCCAGGCACCGGTTGTGAGACAACAACATCTTGGTGTAATAGTACAATCAGCAATACGCTCTGGTTTACTTTTGTAGCACCGGCAACCGGCCACGTATCCGTTCATTCTCCCGGATTTGATACGCAGCTTGCTGTTTGGGCCGCGGCTAACTGCGACACTATATTAAATTCAGGCGCTACTTTAGTTGGTGCTAATGATGATGATCCGGATAACATCGCAAACGGAGGTGCACTTTTCTCTTCCTATCTTGAATTAACGTGTTTAACTCCGGGCGAGACATACTACGTTCAATTAGACGCTTTCACTGCACCGGGCGCTCAAACACCAATTATCCTTACTGATTTAGGACCTCTTGCAAGTTCAGATTTCAGTGGTTTAGACTCTATTTACTGTAATGGTGCTTCTGCAGTAACGTTAACCCCGGTTAATGCAGGGGGTACTTTTGCAGGCCCGGGTGTTACCGGAAGTGTATTTAATCCGGTTGCGGCCGGTGTTGGTGGACCATACACCATTACATATACCCTAGAATCCTGTAATGTAACATCTAAGACCGTTTTTATTGAACAGGTAACAGCTACTGCAACAGTTACATCAACATCCTGTAACCTTGATAACGGTTCGGTTGATGTTACAGCCGGTGGTAGTTCTGCATACAGCTATAACTGGTCTAATAGTGCAACAACTGAAGATCTTAATGATTTAGCTTCCGGAACGTACGATGTGACGGTGAGCAGTGTGTCAGGTTGTTCTGCAACAGCAAGTGCCACAGTTGACCCATCTATTGGTGTTACGATATTATCTGATGTAATTGAAGAGAGCTGCGGTTCAGCAAATGGTTCTATCGATCTTACTGCTTTCGGAAATGGTACGTTGACCTATTCTTGGTCAAATAGTTCCACAGAGGAAGACTTGTTTAATTTATCAACCGGCATTTATAATGTTACGGCTACAGATGCTGATGGTTGTACGGCAAGCGACAACATCCTGTTAGGTGGAACGCCTGCAGTTACCTTAACTGCTGATGAAGTAGATGCGTTATGTGGAACGCCCGGTTCAATTGACCTAACTGTAGATTCCGGAATAAGTCCATTCACCTACAACTGGTCTAATGGATCTACATCAGAAGATATTGATAATCTTACAGCAAACACATACAGTGTAACGGTAACCGACGTGAATGGTTGTAGTGCTACAAACGAATCTGTTATCATTACTTCAGGTTCTTCTGTAAACGTAACGGTTACTCCCGCTGGTCCTTTGACATCTTGTCATATGGCTCTCAACATTACTTTAACGGCTACTCAATTACCTAACGTTGATTACACTTGGATTCGTGGTCAGTTTGGACAGGGATATGTCGTGATGCAGAACGGTGGAAATACCTTCCAGCCAAACTCGCCGGGTACTCGCAATTACTTTGTGGTTGCTACTGATACTACAACCGGATGCGCTGATACCTCTGCAACCGTGCAGGTTACGTTAAGTACATTCGATAAACCTGAAATTACCGTAGGTAATTGTGTTAATCAAACGGTGCAGTTGAGCGTAGATAATTACGGCGCCGGATTTACCTATGAGTGGTACAATTCTGCCGATGTGATTACAGGAGCAACAAGCAATACCTATACGGCTATTACTTACGGTGGATACCGAGTTAAAGTAACCGACAGTTGTGGCGTTAGCAAATTCTCTGATCCTATATCTCTGGCTACTGATTGTTTCAAACCATCCTCTATCGAAACAATTAATGCTCAGGGTAACGGTATCAATGTATATCCAAACCCTAACAGCGGTACATTTAATGTTGAATTATTCTTTGATGGCGCTAATTACGAAAATGCCAATCTCGAGATATTCAACATCATCGGACAGCGTGTTATGAGTAAAGAAATATCCTTTGTTCAGGGCTACGTGAATGTGCCCGTTAGCTTGAATGATATGATGGCCGACGGCGTTTACACCATACGCGTAACTCTCGGTAATGAAGAGATTATTCGCAAAGTGGTTGTTAATCGTAACTAAATCGTTTTTGTAATTCAATCTAAAAGCCCTCCTGTATTAAACAGGAGGGCTTTTTTTTATTTACATACATTTGCAAAAAAATAAACATGGACAATAAGAATAACCCGAATGATAATCAGATTAATATTGAGTTAACTGAAGAGGTTGCCGAAGGCATTTATTCCAATCTTGCCATTATAACGCATTCCAACCAGGAGTTTGTAGTTGATTTTATCAGGATGATGCCCGGAGTCCCAAAAGCTAAAGTTAAGTCTCGTATTGTATTATCACCACAACATGCAAAGCGGTTTATGCGTGCACTTGCTGACAACATTAAAAAATACGAATCGGCAAATGGTGAGATCATCGATTTGGAGCAGCCAAGCAACCTGCCGTTTACCTTTGGAGGCCCTACTGCTCAGGCATAAACCTTTTATGCTTTTAATGGTTAGGACCGGATGAACAGGTCTGAATCGGTTATTGTTATAGGCAGTGGTGTTGCCGGTATGGCAACTGCAATTAGGCTTAAACAGGCAGGGTTTGATGTGCTCGTTATCGAGAGCAATAGTTATCCCGGAGGAAAATTATCCAACGTTCAGTTGGGGGATTATCGTTTTGATGCAGGCCCATCATTATTTACACTTCCGAATCTGGTTGATGAACTCTTTCAGCTCTGCAACAAGAAAAGAGCGGAATATTTCAACTATGAACGTCTTGATATATTATGTAACTATTTTTTTGATGATGGTAAAGCAGTTACAGCTCATAGTGATATCAATCGATTTGCAGATGAGTTAGCCACGCAATGTGGCGAGCCCAAATTAAATACACTGAATTACCTGAAGGAAAGCAAGCGCGTATATGATATCACCGAACCTGTATTCTTAAAAAGATCGTTGCATAAAATTGATACCTACTTTCAGTCAGCAACATTAAAAGCAATTCCTCAGTTGCCAAGCCTGCATATGTTTGAAACCATGGCATCTTATAATAAGCGTTTTTTTAAGTCAACCTATGCTACCCAATTATTTAATCGTTATGCTACCTATAATGGATCCGACCCTTATCGGGCACCGGCTACATTGAATCTTATACCGCATCTGGAATATCATCTTGGGGCCTATCTTCCGGTTGGTGGAATGATATCGATAACCCAATCACTCTATCAACTGGCAACGGATATTGGTGTTCGATTTGCATTTGATGAACGTGTTTTATCCATACATATAGCCTCTCAATCCGTTAAAGGTGTGCACACATCTAAAGGTAGTTATACTGCCGATATCGTAGTCTCTAATATGGATATTTATCC
>Ga0068872_10000524_pt1 | contig 32481 bp, 33 predicted proteins | sample NOAtaG_7_FD_66441 | JGI IMG/M metagenome (GOLD analysis project Ga0068872, IMG submission 66441) | Freshwater lake microbial communities from Lake Erie, under a cyanobacterial bloom - NOAA_Erie_Diel1S_2200h metaG | ecosystem: Environmental > Aquatic > Freshwater > Lake | place: USA: Ohio, Lake...
ATGTAGTGCTTGTTTCTTTATATGTAGATGATAAGCGCCCACTTGATCCAAAAGATTACATGAATGTTGTGTGGTTTGGTAAGGAAAGAGAAATAACAGACATAGGTGATAAATATAAATACATGGAAGAAGTTTCTTACGGACAAAGTTCTCAGCCTTTATATGTATTATTAGATCACAACGAGAAATTACTTAATAAAGTAAGAGGTTACGATCCAAATATCGAAGAGTACATTAATTGGTTGGATGAAGGAATTGCGAAGTTCAAGTCGAAGGAAAAAAAGGATTAAAATCCGGCAACAAAACCTATTTGTATAAGTGGATTGGAGTAAATTGAATTTCTTCCAGGTGTGAGATTATACAATATTGAATACATGATGCCTGCATTTTGACCAAAACTTTGAAAGTAACCCCCTCCGGCGTATAAATAGTCAACCCAAATGCGTTTGTTGGTCCCCAAAAAATAGTCGGGTTGATTTAGTTTATCGTATTGCAACAGCAAAAATGCACGGTTAAATATTTTGTATCTACCAAAAACACTTGGCCCATAAATGCTTTGAGAATATTTTCCTGATTGGTTCTTTATACTTGTATAGCTATAGTTCAAACCTAATCCGGCGGTAAAATCCTCAGTTAGTCTGTATCCAATGTTGGGATTTGCTGTTAGGTAAAATACATTCCCATATCTACTCGCGTAAAATCCCGGCATAATTATTCCGCCATAAGTAAGATTATCCCTGAAGGATCTAAACCTATCATTCTTGATCTGCTTTTTTTTATGGTCAGTGTCTTTTCTCTCACCGGTATAAACACTATCAACTTGGGCACAAACATTTTTTGAAAGCATTATGAATGCAAGTATTGAAAAAATATGTTTAGCCATGTTCATTAATAATGTAACTTCGTATAACAAATTTACAAAATAATGTTGGTTATTATTACGGGCACCTCAAAAGGAATTGGATTTGAATTAATGAAGCAGTTTGCACAAACAGATGTTTTAGTGTTGGCTATTTCTAGAAATGTAAAAAGTATTGAAGCTTACATCAAAAAAAATGATCTTACTAACGTTTTGCCGTTGAGTTTAGATATCTCTACAAAAAGTGGCATAGAAAAAGTGGCTAAAGTGTGTAAGTATCTTAATAAGCCTGTTAGCATCCTAATTAATAACGCAGGATCGTTGATCGCTAAACCTTTTAAAAGGATATCTGAGAAAGACATCACCGAAGTATACAAAACAAATGTCTTCGCTCCGTTTTTATTAACTCAAGCTTTGTTACCTTTTATGGGCAAAAAGAAAGGAACTCACATTATAAATATCAGTAGTATGGGTGGAGTTCAAGGTTCCGCAAAGTTTGCAGGATTAAGTGCTTACTCATCAAGTAAGGCTGCTTTATGCGGATTAACCGAATGCTTGGCCGAAGAATTTAAAGGCACAAGTATTTCTGTGAACTGTTTGGCCTTAGGCGCTGTTCAAACTGAAATGTTATCTAAAGCTTTTCCCGGTTACAAAGCGCCGCTAAAAGCTGATCAAATGGCAACTTATATTTATGAGTTTGCTGTTAACGGCCATAAATATTATAACGGAAAAGTATTGCCAGTATCACTTTCAACACCGTAAAATGAAGTATTTAGTTTTCGTATTTGCATTTTTTTATACGCTTGTAAATGGCCAAACTAAAGCCTTTTCACACAAGTTTGAAATTAGAGGTGAGAATTGTGGAGGCGCTGCACAGCCAAATGAGGAAGTTGTATTAGCCTCAAATCATAAAATAAAACCATTTGCTCATCAAACTATTTATTTGTACAAAAAAGGTAAATGCGTAGATAGTTTAAATACTGACTCATTAGGTTGGGCAAGAAAAAGAATAAAAAGTGGAAAGTACGATCTGTTTCTTTCATACAAACACTTTAAAAAAGTACCAATAGCTTCAGAGAATGAATTTGACATGGAATGTATGAAAAAGGAATGGGACCGTCCGGATGGAATGTTAAAGATCTCGTGGAGAGGAACAGTGTTTGTGAATAACCGTATAGGATATAAGTTTTGCCCTTGGCAATATAATTGTTTAAAAGAACGTCATATCCCTGCAAAACAAAATTAACATGAGGTATTTCATACTTGCGATATGCGTTTTTGGTTTTTTGATCTTCAAAGGCCAAACGCTTACTCAAAACATAAAAGGAACTATAGTTGACAAGCAAAGCCAAACTTCTTTGCCCGGCGCAGTTGTTCAATTAATGGATTCTACAAAAAAGTTTGCAACGGCCGATGAGAATGGCTTTTTTAAATTAGAACAAATTCCAATTGGACGCAGAAACATCAAGATCATTTACACCGGTTACAAGCAAAAACAAGTAACGGTCATTCTTAACTCAGGTAAAGAAACAGTTATAAATATTGAGTTGGAAGAAAATGTGATACAAGGACAGGAAATTGAAATTATTGTAGAGCAAGATAAAACCAAAACCAATAATAAAATGAGCACGGTGAGTTCGCGCGTGTTTAGTTCGGAAGAAGCTGGCCGCTACGCCGGAAGTAGAAATGATCCGGCACGCATGGCTGCCAATTTTGCGGGAGTGAGTGGCGCAAATGATTCTCGAAATGACATTATTGTTCGCGGTAATTCGCCACTCGGCGTTTTGTGGCGATTGAATGGATTAGACATCCCAAACCCAAATCATTTTGGAAATTCGGGTTCAACCGGCGGACCAATTAGTATCTTGAACAACAACTCGCTCGATAATTCTGATTTTATGACCGGCGCTTTTGCTGCCGATTATGCCAATGCAACGGCGGGAGTTTTTGACTTAAAGATGCGCGAAGGCAATAATGAGAAACACGAATTTATGAGTCAGATCGGATTCAATGGTTTTGAAGTTGGAGCAGAAGGACCTTTTAATAAAAACCTGCCTGCCGGCAAGGCAGGGAAGAACGCCACCTATATGGTGAATTACCGTTATTCTACCTTATCAGTATTTAAAGCATTAAATATCGATTTTGGTACCGGTGCAGCCGTTCCTCAATATCAAGATCTCACTTTTAAAACCGATTTTAAAACTAAAGCGGGTAAATTCTCTTTTTGGGGAATTGGCGGTCTTAGTTATATCGCTCTTTTAGAAAAAGACAAAATAAAAGGAAAGGATCTTTATGGCTATAGCTCCAGAGATACTTATTTTAGATCAAATATCGGATCAAGTGGTATCACACACGTGATCCTTTTCAAGAATAATTCATATTTAAAGACCAATATTGGCATCAGTGGGCAATACAATAACATCATAGCAGACAGGATCGATACAAACTTTACAACACCCGATAATAAGAAACCCGAGTACCGGAATACTTCAAAGAATATTGTTTATTCGATGAATTCTATTTATAACAAGAAGGTGAATAATAAGAACTTCGTTAACGGAGGAGTTTTTTACGATATATACAACACCTTATTTGTAGACAGCTCGGATATTGTTTTTGGATATAATACTTTCAAAGTTCTGCGCGATTATAAAGGCGTATCGTCGATGCTGAGAGGTTTTTTTCAGTGGCAGCATAAATTCAGCGATCAGTTAATGCTAAATACCGGTGTAAGCAGTCAATATTTCTTGCTCAACAATAAATATTCTGTGGAACCAAGAGTCGGTTTGAAGTATTCCATTAGTGATAAACAAAGTTTGAGTTTGGGCGGCGGCATGCACAGCCAATTGCAGCCTCTCTATGTTTATTTTGCGAGTGAAACGAATAGTAATGGTGTGAGGACAGAAACCAATAAGCAACTAGATTTTACACGCGCAGTTCACGGTGTTGTAGCTTATGATGTAAGTTTTAATAGCAGCTTTAGATTAAAGACCGAATTGTATTATCAATACATTTATAATGCATCGGTAAGCCAAATGCCAAGTACTTTTTCGGCCTTGAATTTAGGAGCAGACTTTAATAGCCCAAATGTGGCTAACCTTATCAGCAAAGGCGAAGGTTACAACTATGGTGTAGAGCTAACCTTAGAGAAGTTTTATAGCAAAGGATATTATTTTTTGTTTACCACAAGTATTTTTGAAAGTAAGTATAAAGCGAGTGATGGTGTGTTGAGGAACACGGCCTTTAATGGCAATTATGTGGTTAATCTTTTAGGCGGAAAGGAATTCAAATTAAGCCAAAGAGCAACATTAACTTTTGACGTGAGAGCCACATACGCGGGTGGAAAACGGTATGTTCCGGTTGATCTTGCCGCAAGTATTGCGATGGGCGATGAGGTAAGAGATTACACGCAGGCTTTTGTGAAGCGTTACCCCGATTATTTTAGAATGGATGTAAAGCCAGGATTTAAACTCAACACAAAGCGCTTAACACATGAGTGGAGTATAGATATTCAGAATATCACTAAACACGAGAACATATTCCAACAAAGTTACGATCTGATCGATAAAAGCTTAAAGACCGATTATCAACTTATCTTTTTTGTGATCCCTCAATACAGGATACTCTTTTAATGAAAAAGTCCCCCGATGTTATCGGAGGACCTTTTAATTTATATTGGATCTAAATTAAGCGCTCGGAGCTTCTTTTTTGATCTCTTTAATGTTCTTAGCACTATCATACATCTTTTGAACTGATTCCTTATCGTAAGGTTTTGCATCCGGACTATTCATATCATTAATATGATATTCGGCAGTTCCAACTTTAACATTGATGATAAAGTGGAATTCAGAGTCGGTTATGGCGCTTTCCCACATAATTGCGCTAGGCTCTTCAACCATAAAACTTTTCAATTTGTTCACTTCATCTCCTTTGATCTCGGTCTTCTTTAGTTCTAGATCTTCAGGTTGTTCAGAAATTGAGATCGCAAATCTTGTTCCGGATGTGATCTCTAATGCTCCGTAGGATTGGTCTACTACTGTTAATTTATTTTGTACAGTGTCGGGAACAAAGATGGCAAATGATTTACCATATTTAGTTAGATCAAGTACATGCATGCCGGCAGGAGCAACAATTGGTTCTTGTTCTGATTTTTTATCGCCACATGAGCTGATGAATAATAAACTTGCGACGCTAACTGCTATAACTAAGGATTTTTTCATATCGTTTTTTAATATTATGGAAGTAAATATAGGGATTTAAGTAGATATAGAAAAGACGTAAAACAAAAAACCCCGGCTGAGCCGGGGTTTTTATTATTTTTAGCGCTTACGGTTCGCTGCTTTTTTCGCAGGACGCTTAGCTTTTTTTGCTCCTTTTTTTGAAGCTTTCTTAGCTGCTTTCTTTTTAGGAGCAGCTTTTTTCTTTGTTGCTTTTTTAGCCATGGTTTCTTGTTTTTGAGATTTATTGATACGAAGTAAATAAATTATTTATTGTTATCTATTAATTAAGCACTTATCTTTTCAACAACAAATTGTTGAAATTGTTAATAGCGAATATTTACTGCACGCTTAAAATGGTTGTAAATAAAAAAATAAAACAAAAAATAATTTTCTTACATGCTCTGTGTACATAGTAAACATTGGTGATGTAGAGGATTGAGTATTTTTTTTATGTGCGAAGTTGAAGAAAAATACAGCAAGTATTTCTTCAAATTATAGCCTTAAATAAATTTTATTCTTTTAAAGAAAATTCTTGCTCAACTTCCCAATCCGGCAGTATTTTTATTGATTTTTCAAAAATGTAGGTCTTTTCGGGATAAACACTTTTCAAGAAATTTCCCGTATTCCACACTCGATCTTCGTTAAGATCATAGATAATTCGTACGCGATAAGTGTCTTCAACAAGATCTTTAAATGAAATATTTGCAGTGTTGCTTGCCGATAGACTGAATGAAACATGATCTTCTTTAACCACATTATTTGCGTTATTCAATAATTGAACAACATACGCATGCTTACTATTAAAGGTTATTTTCAAAAGTAAACTTCCCAGATCCGACCTCTTAAGTATGGTAAAAGGAACTTTAATGCTATCATTGATCAATCCATTAAAAGCTCTAAATGTGCCTGTATCAACTTTCAAAACATAATTAGTTTTGGGTTTAAGCGCATTGTTGATCACAAATTGATCAGAGGATAGCCAACTAATGCTAAGTTTGCTTCTACCCATTATGGTGTCGGTTTTACTCAACAAGCGCATCCTTTCATTATTTGTTTTTAAGGTATCGATCCAGTGATTCAGCTTTACAGTTGGCTTTTCAAAGTAATTTAAATTGCCTTTTAATATATTGCCACTTAGTTTCACACTGGCCTTGTTCCTAATTCTAACAATAGGAACTTTCAGTTTTAAAGTATCGATCTGCTTATCGCCATAGTTAGCAATAAGCCAAAGTGTGTCTTTAAAGTTGCGGTAATAGAATTCCACAGTATCCGATTCAATTTCCGGCTTTAACTGATCTATATCATCTTTTCTGGCCTCATCAAACGAACGGATGAGACTTTTAGTTTTTTTATTGAAAATGACTAAACCTTTGCCGTTCTCATTCATGCCAACCTTTTTTATAAATGTTTTGAATGGGATCTCCTTAAAAAGAGAAAGTTTGAATGAGCTATCGCTGTTAAGTCTGATCTGTTCTTTTCTAAAGCCTATTTGTTCGTAATCTGCCCCATTATATAAGTAGTCCTTATTCTTATCTACAAAACATACCAATCTAAATTCTGTAGCCGGAAGATTACTGATCTGAAAATTGCCTTGTGCATCAGTGGTGGTTACGTAATCGGGAGTATTCTTATATGCAAAGCTATCACCAAGGTTCTTGTTAAAATACAAGCCTACCACAATATCTTTCTCTTTTTGTTTTTGAAGCGCTGAGCTAACCTCTCCTTTTATATTTAAAGAGTCAATATTACTTCCGGTTGAGAAGATATAACTGAAATTATTGAGTGGATTACCCTCATGCATATCGCAAATCGCCTTTCCAAAATAAAAACGGTAGGTTGTATTTGGAAGAAGTTCGCTTTTATCAAATTTAATAATAAGGTTCTTGCCCGAAGCTTCAATTTCGGGACGAGTTTTTAATTTAGGGCTGATCATCAGCTGATTGTTGAGGTCGCGCAATTGAATATATTCATCAAATTTGAGTGTGATCACGCCGCTATTGAAGTTGGTGGTTTGTAATGCAGGAATGGCAAGTAGTAATTTAGGTGGAGTAGCGTCTTTTTTGCCTCCGGTTAATGAACCAATTTGCGCACAACGGTTAAAAACAACCACAATAAGTGCAATGCTTAATATTTTAAGTAAATTGTAGTTCATTCACTAAATTTGTATAAAAGTAAAACAATTTAATATACCTGAAAGCCACTAATTGCATTATTACGTTAACATAATAAAAAAACTAAGTCTTTATAAGATCTATAATTACAATAAACTTTTAGCTTCCTATTTCTATTCTAAACTTTTAAAGAAAAACCATCACAACGCATTGCCTTTTGCCTTAAGTATTGAGCCTACCACGAGTTGTAATTTAAGGTGTCCGCAATGCCCAAGTGGTTTACGTCAATTTACTCGCCCAACCGGAATGCTAGATCCTGAGATGTTCAAGAAATTTGTATCGCAGATCAAAAAACATGTGCACAGCCTCACTTTTTATTTTCAAGGAGAACCTTATTTGAATCCTGATTTTTTAAAGATGGTAAGAACTGCCTCAAACAACAATTTATATACAATTACCAGCACTAACGCTCATTATTTAACCGATGAAGTAAGTAAGCAAACAATTTTAAGTGGTTTAGATGAGATAATTATTTCCATTGATGGCACTTCGCAAGAAGTTTATGAGCAGTATAGAGTAGGCGGAACTTTAGATAAAGTATTGTCGGGCGCGCAAAACATTATTAAATGGAAAAAGGAATTGAAAAGCAGAAAGCCGTATGTTGTTTTTCAATTTGTAGCTTTTAGATCCAACGAACATCAAGTTAGTGATATCAAAAGATTGGGTAAAGATATGGGTGCCGACATTGTTCGCATAAAAACCGCGCAGATCTATGATTTTGAGAATAGTGAGGATATGATCCCAACAAATGAGCAGTTATCGCGATACAAAAAGAATAGTAGTGGAAAGTGGGAGATAAAAAATGGACTTTTAGATCAATGCTGGCGAATGTGGCAAGCGTGCGTGATCACTTGGGATGGAAAAATTGTTCCATGTTGTTTTGATAAGGATGCCAAATATCAATTAGGCGATTTAAACAAGAATACATTCGATGAGATCTGGTTTTCTAAACCTTATCAAGAGTTTAGGCAAAACATTCTAAAAGGCCGCAAAGAAATAGACATTTGCACCAATTGCACGGAAGGAACTAAAGTTTGGGCTGATTAACGTTTATTCGCTTCTTTAATATAAGTATCCAAGGCACCCGACATGCTAGGATTTTGCGGATTAGGGGCAAAAATATCTAAGCGGAATCCTAATTCTTTTACCATTTGAGCTGTAGCATAACCAAAAGCCGCCAAGCGCAAATTACCTTGTTTTAATGCCGGAAAATTTTGTTTAAGCGATCGAATACCCATAGGCGTAAAGAACACTACCGCATCAAATTCATTTAAATTTTTAATATCGCTAAGATCAGCACAAGTAGTTTTGTAAAAAGTACCTTTTGTATAAGTTATGTGCAATTCATCTAAAAAATCAACGATCTGTTCTTTGTGAACATCACTTACAGGTATTAAAAACTTTTCGTTACGATTTTTTCTGATCACATCCACAAGATCAACAATAGTACCGTGGCCAAAAAATATCTTTCGTTTACGGTATTGGATATATTTTTGAAGGTAATATGCAGTTTGTTCGTTGATACAAAAATATTTCATGTTCTCAGGAACAGTTAAGCGCATTTCATTACAGATCCTGAAGTAATGATCAACTGCCAATTTACTGGTCATAATTACTGCACCGTGTTCCAAAATATCAATTCGTTGCATTCTGAAATCCTGAGGTGATAAACCAACAATTTTAATGAACTGACGAAAAGTTAAAGTTAAACCGTGCTTCTTTGCAAGATCAAAGTATGGGTTCTTTTCTGTCTCTACCGGTTTAGGTTGAGAGATAAGTATATTCTTGATCTTAGTCTTTGGATGATTGCTTATTTCAATTTTTGGAGGTGGAGGTAAAGCAATGATGTTTTTCTTACTTGATTTACGTATCCTCTTTTCCTCGTTACCCGGAGTAACTAAAGCTGTTTCCTTAAATTCCTTTTCTTTAACTACTTTTTCCGATTTAATTGGCTGTTTTACTGCTTTTACTTTTGCAACTTTTGTTTTAGTTGGCTTGGGCTTTACTGTAGTTTTTTTTGGAGCAGCTTTTTTCTTTAGAACTTTTTTACCAGTATTTTTTTTAGCATTTGCTTTTACCGGCTTAGACGATTTTTTAGAACGAGCAGGCGTAGCTTTCTTTTTGATCTTTTTGCTTGTCTTTTTTGCCATACCCTAAATTAAAAGTTTGTCATTATGAATTTTAAGAAAACCAAGAAAGGTAAAATTTCTAAGGCACAAAGATATATAAAAACTTGTAATAATCCGATATGATTTTCAAATAAACTGAATACCACACCTCTGTAAAGCTTAATGCATAAGCTGGTTGCAATGATTATTCCTGTTGCAATAAGCAAATAAACAGGGTTTAAATGGCTAAATTCTACTATAACCATAATTGGTAGTAATATCATGCCTAAAGTTTGATTGATCACTAAATTGTTATAGAAGATCTCGTTAGTTAGCGCGGGTTCATTACTGATATGACCCACAATTTTTCTTATACCAAACTTTATGGGCAAAAAAATGCACACACATAAAATAAAGAATGCAAATTGTGATAGGTCGCTCTTCTGTTTAAGTATTTGTAATTGCTGAAACTCACCATTGACCTTATAAAGAAAAAACGAAAGCATAAGAACAAAAAGCGAGGAAAGCACAAATGATGTTGGATTAAAGGGATTGAACTCTTCGCGCTCTAACTGTTTTACAGATTGCATGCTGTAGGATGACCGTAAAATGCTAATGATCTTTGGAAATGTGGTGATCCGTAAGAAAACAAATAAAGCCACACAAATAATGAGAAGAATAGACGGCCAAAATAATGGCGAACTATTATTGAAAAGGGGATAGTCGTTAACCGGTTTTAAATTATGCCCGCTAAAGATATGCTCGTACACAATATTTATAAAGCAAATGTTCGTGAGATATTGAATCCAAATTTCACTTGGCCTTTACTCCAACTATCAAATGTATTTGGAATGAAGTTGTTTTCGATCAAACCGCTTGCATTTGTAAAGAATAAGCTAAATACGTGTCCGCCGGTTTCCAATTCTACACCCAACGAAAGAGGCATTTTTGCAGCCGTATTATTCTTGTAGAAAGCATTAAAGTTGTAAAAATAATCGCCGATCACACATAAACGTTTAGTCACTTTTATTCTTCCTCCAACACCAAGAGATAAGAAGCCATTCACATCTTCAGCATCATTATTTGTATTGATGTTTTGTTTAATGAAATTACGGTGTACGTATGTTGGTAATATTTCAAAGGAGATAGCTTTATTTAATTTACTGGCAATGATAAGTTGGCTTATGTAATTTAAGCGGTGTAATTCGTTCGTTTCAAAATTTTTATTGATACCGCCATAAATTACCGAAGTTGGTGCAAAAGAATAACCAATATCACCAAAAAATGTGATGCTTACCGGCGTCTTAAAGTTGGTAGTTTGCTTTAGGAGTTTCCACTTTATACTACCGTCGATTAGTTTGCCCATGGCGCTTCTTCCAATACCAATTGTTACATCATCAGTTACTCCATAATCAAGGCTAAAACGGATATCCTGATTGTTATCAAAGCCAAAAAAACTTTGGAATGTTTCATTAATGGGATTTGCTAAGTCTGAATTATAAATATTGCCAAAGCGATGCGCTATTCTAAAATCCAAGTGATTCTTTTTTACTGTTTCAATGGTTTGAGCGTTACCTAAGCGATAGGTTTTAAAAGTGGCATAAACTTTTTCGTCCTTTTTAGGCTCTTCTGCAACAAGGCTTAAAAGATCCTCTTGCGCAGATAGAAAAGTTGGAACAATAAGAAGAAGGGTATAGAAGAACTTCATATATTATTAGGTTATTTTTTTTGGAATGGTTCTAAAGTACTTGCAACATCTACATCTATAACCTCTGCAATGTTCTTTACATATAATGAAGGAACTTTGATGCTATAATCTACTAACTTGATCTTGAATTTTGTTTTGATCATGATCTCATTGCCCTTTTTTGTAACTGTTCCTTCAAAGGTCTCATCTTTTGTTACACCATGCATTTCCATTTTTCCGGTAACCGTTACTTTGGTCTCTCCGTCTTTGGTTAGGTCAATTTTCTCGTTGATCTTCCCTTTAAAAATGGCATTCGGAAACTTCTCAGTTTCCATATAATTCTCATTAAAATGCTCTTCCATTAAAGCATTCTTGAATTTAAAATTAATTACGCTTACTCTTATTTGAATATCATTGGTAGATGAATTATACACGATAATTGCACCTTTATTGGTTGCAGTTATATCTTCTAATGGTGATGATGAGAAGAAAGTGATATTGGTAGCACCATCTTTTGCTTTATAGATCTGAGCAATGGATGTTTGAGCGCTAACGATCAATACGGCTAATAAAAAAAGGATTTTTCCCATGATTTAAATTTTATCAAATATACAATTTTCAAACGTAGCAAGCAACCTGCAGGAACTTATCAATTAACCTTGGCCAGGCTAGTTTTTTAAGGTCTTTTAGGTCAATTGTATTCTGTTTTTTGGCAAATGAGCCTTTGAATTTCAACACATAAAAGTGGCTATGTAAATGCTGATGTGAAAGTATATGTTTGTATTCTTTATGGATATCTTGAACAATGAAGTTCTTGCCAAATGCCTTTAATGGATCACTTTTTAGTAAAGACGTAAGCTCCGTTTCCTTTTCCGTTTCAATTAAAAATAGTTCATACAAGCCTTGCCAAATATCTTTTTTATTTCTTTGATGCACTATCACTTTATTGTTCTTATCCACCAATAAAAAATAATTAAAATATCTTTCTTTGATCTTGATCTTTTTAAGTTTTACAGGTAATTGCGACACCTTATCAGATGAATATGCAATGCATTTATCTAGCAAAACACAATGTTCGCAATTAGGGTTTGCCGGTTTACAATAAGTGGCGCCAAATTCCATGATGGCCTGATTATATATGCCAGCGTGTTTTTTTATCAGCAATTCATCGGCCAATTCTTGAAATTGTTTAATTCCCTGTGTACTGTTAATGGGTGTGTTTATTCCAAATACACGGCTTAAAACGCGGTATACATTTCCATCCACTACAGCATATGGAAGATCATAGGCCATACTAGTTATTGCAGCCGCGGTATAATTACCAACGCCTTTCAGCGATCTTATCTCATCATAGCTTTTTGGGAACACGCCTTTATATATAGTATTTATGGTTTTAGCGGCATGATGCAAATTCCTCGCCCTTGAGTAATAACCCAAGCCTTGCCACATTTTTAATATGGTATCTTCTTTTGCACTAGCCAAATGTTTAACGGTGGGAAAGGTGCTAACAAACTTGTTGTAATAGGATAGGCCCTGAATCACCTGTGTTTGCTGTAAAATTACCTCGCTTAGCCAAATTTTATAGGGATCTTTTGTATGCCTCCAAGGGAGGTCTCTTTTGTTGGCCCGGTACCATTTTAACAGAGTATTGCCAAAAAATGAAGCCATTGTAAGGTCAAATTTCAAGAAATTAATCGATTTTTTGATTTATTTTTTTTGGTTTTAATTAAAATACTATCTTTGCTCCCCATTTTAAAGTGGACAATTAACTGATTCTAAATAAATTGAGAGATGACAAAAGCTGACATTGTTAACGAAATTTCTGAAAAAACTGGTGTAGAAAAAATTGCCGTTCAAGCTACTGTTGAGGCATTTATGAAAACCATTCGTAACTCTATGATAGAGGGAAAAAACGTGTATTTACGCGGGTTTGGAACCTTTGTTGTAAAAAAACGCGCCGAGAAAATTGGCCGTAATATTTCTAAAAATACAACGGTTGTAATACCAGCGCACTACATCCCGGCATTTAAACCAGCGAAGACATTTTCTGAGCGTGTAAAACGTAATGTAAAGTCAGCTGAACCGGAACCAAAAAACGACGATTAATAGACATAAATTAATAAATGAGCCCAAAACAAGTTAAAATAGTTTTATCGGTTGGGGCTTTGGGTCTGTTCGTTCTTTTATTTATTGCTCCAAAGGTTGTTTCTAGCGAACAGTCTGCGGAAAACAAAATGGCTTCAAAAGCCAACATCAATCTAAATGGTACTGTGGAGATGTATTTGAACTTAGCCACAAAATCCTTAGAGCCAAGCTTGAAAAAACAGATCGATCAGTTAGAAAAAACTGCTCAAAAAGATATTGTTTTCTCTGATTCTCTTGCGCGTTTTTGGGATAAACAAAAGCGTCCCGATCTTGCAAGTTATATCCTTGAGAAAAAAGCTGAACGTACAAATAAAGCTTCCGACTGGTTCATTGCCGGAAACAGGTATTATTACAGTGTACAGTTCATTAACGATGAAACCGAGCGACCTTTATTATTTCAAAGCGCTATTCGATGTTTTAAAAGTGGTTTAAAACTAGAACCCGGAAATATCGATTCACAGATCATGATGGCCTCATGTTTTGTTGAAGGAACCGAATCGCCCATGGATGGTGTAACTTTACTGAAAGAGATAGAAAAAAAGGATAGCAATAATGTTAAGTTGCAATTAACCTTCGCTTTCTTCTCGGTAAAAAGTAATCAAACGGATAAAGCCATTACACGATTCAAAAAAGTGTTACAACTAGATCCAAATTATATAGAGGCATATTTACATCTAGCCGATATATACGAACAAATGAATGATGTAAATAAAACAATTGAAGTGTTGCAGCAATACGCTGCTAAAACAACCGACCCAACAGCAAAACTGGAAGTAGAAAAGTACATAAAACAATTGAAATTAAAATAGAGTAATAACGTAAAACAAATTTTTATGCCAAGCGGAAAAAAAAGAAAAAGACATAAAATGGCAACTCATAAGCGCAAAAAGCGTCTTAGAAAGAATCGCCATAAGAAAAAATAACCTTTAGGTCATTTTTAAATTAGGAGAGAACCTAATACGAAATAGCGTTCGCTTATTCGTTTTAGCATTTTCATTTATTAAAGAAAGCAGATCCTTTAACTACCATCAGTGTGGTGAGATGATATGCCTTCTATTTTTAACTAAAACATTATAGCGTGAGTCACGAATTAATAATTAATTCAACGCCAAATGAAGTTGTGATCGCACTACTTAGCGATAAGCGCTTAATTGAGCTTCATCGCGAGAAAAGTGGTTCCAAATTCATGGTGGGCGATATTTACTACGGTAAGGCCAAAAAGGTTATGACCGGGTTAAACGCCGCCTTTATCGACGTTGGATACGAAAAAGATGCTTTTTTACATTACTTAGATCTTGGTCCACAAGCAAAATCGCTCATTAAATACGTTCAAGCTGTAAAAGCCGGAAAACAAAACGTAAGTAACCTCATGTATTTTAAACATGAGAGCGATATTAAAAAGGATGGAAAGATCAATGATATTGTAAAAAGCGGAGCAAATTTATTGGTGCAGGTGGCAAAGGAGCCTATTAGTGCAAAAGGACCAAGAATAACCACCGAAATTAGTTTAGCAGGAAGGTACATTGTACTTATTCCATTTACCGATAAAATATCCGTTTCTTCTAAGATCAAGAATTTTGAAGAAAAGAATCGTTTAAAGGAATTAATGCAAAGTATCAAGCCAAAGAATTTTGGCGTGATCGTGCGCACAGTTGCCGAAGGAAAAACAGTTGCTGAATTAGAAGGAGATCTTAATGATCTTATTAATAAGTGGGACGAGTGCTATAAGACCTTAAAAACTGCAGAGCCTCCGGTTCGCGTTTTAGGTGAAATGGATCGTACCAATTCTATTTTGCGCGATTTTTTAAACGCATCTTTCAATGCTATTCATGTAAATGATCCCAAAGTTTTTGAAGATCTAAAAATTTATCTAAAAAGTATTGCCCCTGATAAATTAAACATACTTAAACTTTACGATGGTAAAGTTCCAATTTTTGATGCATTTGGTGTAGAAAAGCAAATTAAGAGTTTGTTTGGTAAAACTGTGCACATGAAAACCGGCGCTTATCTGGTTATTGAGCACACAGAAGCTTTACACGTATTTGATGTGAATAGCGGCAATCGTGCAAAAAGTGATAGCAGCCAAGAAGAGAACGCCCTTGAAGTTAATTTGGAAGCAGCTGTTGAGGTTGCGCGCCAATTGCGCTTGCGCGATATGGGGGGCATTATTGTAGTTGATTTTATTGACCTTCACAGCGCGGATAATCGTAAAAAGTTATTCGATAAGCTTAAAGAGGAAATGAAATCTGACCGTGCAAAGCACAACATTTTACCGCCGAGCAAATTTGGTTTGATTCAAATTACACGTCAGCGCTTACGTCCTGAAATAAATGTGGAGGTAATGGAAACCTGTCCAAATTGTAACGGAACCGGTAAAGCACAACCAAGTTTATTATTTGTAGATCAAATTGAGAATACCTTACGTTTTATTTTAAAAGAACAGAACGAAAAGGAAGTTACACTTCAAGTACACCCATATATTGAGGCTTACATTAAAAAAGGAAGCTGGTGGAGAAGAAACAGTAAGCAACACAAATGGAAGCGCGATTTCAATCAATGGGTTGAAGTACAACCTGCAGAAAGTTACGGCTTAATGGAATATCATTTCTTTAATAAGGAAATGGACGAAATAGTGGTATAAAAAAAACCCTCGATGATCTCGAGGGTTTTTTATTATTGCGGCATTCCTGCCTGTATCCATTTGTCTATTTTAGAAAGATTACAATCACTTAACTTTCCACTACCTTGAGGCATCGGCTTTGGTCCCGTATGTTTTACTGCAGGAACAAATAATCCGCTATTCACAGAGGTTTTTACATTTGTATAAGTATCTAAAGCAGGACTAGTGCCTCCTGCAAAGTGACAGCCTGTACAAAAAGAGGTCATTAAGGGTTTGATATGAGAATCATACTTAACATTCACAGTATCACAATTGCTAACTACTGTATTTGTGGAAGCACAATCATTAGCGCCAAAATCTATCCAGGCTTTGATCATATTCACTTCCTTACGAGTTAAAGGAGTGCCTCCCTGCGGCATTTCAGGATGTGAGCCTTTAATGGATCTGTACAAATCACTCTTATTAGCATTTCCAGTCATAATGGCGCCAATAGTTCCTTCGTAGGTAGTAAACGCATAGCCTCCGGCTTTGCTTACCGTGTTGTGACAACCAACATTGGTACAACTACGCGTAAGGATAGGTTGTATATCATTCCCATAACAAATAGCTTGGTAATTATCTCGTCGGCACCCATCAATAGTTATTGCAACTAGGATGATGAATATAAGTGGGATCAGTTTTTTCATAAAGTAGTAGAAGAATAAAGGTACAAAAATAATTTAAACTACTTTTTGGCCTTTTCGGGTGGATTGATCTGCTTCTTAAGCCATGCTTTAATATCATTTAGTTCGGCTCCGGAAATAGAGTGTGGCATTTCGTAATTCTTATAGGTAACTTCTTTAATAGCATTTGTTTTTAAGAATTCAGTTGCTTTTTCAGCCTCTTTTATGGAGATCACATTATCAGAATTTCCATGGGCAATAAAGATTTTAAGCTTAGCAACTGATGTGGCATCTAATTTAGCGGTTTTCGTTTCTTCTAACATTTTACCGCTTAGTGCTAATATACCTGCAATTTTTTTTGGATTGGTCAAGGCAATATCAAAGGCCATGATGGCACCTTGGCTAAAACCCATTAAGAAAACCTTGGTGCTATCTGCTTTATAGCTTTTGCATGCATTGCTAATAAAGGATAAGATCTTTGCTTTACTTTCTTTTAATTCGTTATAGTTGCTTGTGAGCTCGTTACTACGTGTGCGATTTAATTCATACCACGAATAACCAACATCACTTCCCTTGAAAGGTGCTCGTAAAGAAAATGTAAGAAAACGTTCATCAAGAGTTTTAGCAATTTCTATCAGATCACCTTCACTGCTTCCGTAGCCATGCAATAAAATAAGAACAGGAGGATTGCTTTTAGCCTTAGAAGCATTTACCAAATAGGTAAGATCCGTATTCACCTTTTGCGCAAATGAACTTAGGCTTATCAAAAAAACGAGTGTGTATTTCAGGAACTCATTCATAACTTATCATTCAAAATTTATAATTATTACCTGCCTCTACGTTTCTTGTGATCAACAAACTTCTTTTTCTCATTTCTGTTATCACCCGATCGTTTTGACTTTTCATTTCTGTTGTCGCCAAATTTTTTGGAGCTTTCTTCTTGGTCAACAAATGCATACTCCAATTGTTTTTTTACAAGATCGGCATTTTTAATAATGATATTTACAGTATCACCAAGGGCATAAATTTTCCCTGAGTTCTTTCCAACATATCTGTAATTCTCTTCATCAAAGTAATAACTATCGCCTTTCATATCTCGGCCACGTACCATGCCTTCGCATTTATTTTCAATGATCTCCACGTAAATTCCCCATTCGGTTACGCCACTTATAACACCGGCAAATTCCTCGCCGATCTTATCTTTCATGAATTCAACCTGCTTGAATTTGATGGATGCACGTTCTGCTTCGGCAGCCATACGTTCCATTTCGCTGCTATGCTTGCATAAATTCTCTAAATCTTTTTGATTAGAATAATTCTCTTTATTCAAACGGGCTTCTAACAAACGATGTACTAATACATCTGGATATCTTCTAATGGGCGAAGTAAAGTGTGTGTAATACGTAAATCCTAAACCATAGTGCCCTGCATTATCAGTAGTATAGATCGCTTTCGGCATACTTCTAACCGCTAATAACTCAATGATACTTTGTTCTTTTTTATTTTTTACATCCTTCAACAATTTATTGATGCTATCAACCGATTTTTGTTTTGAACCTAAATTCATTTTGTAACCAAATTTTGCCACAAAGCCGCTTAGTGTAGCAAGCTTTTCATCGTTTGGCGCATCGTGAATACGGTAAACGCAAAGGTTTTTATTATCTCCGTCTTTTTTACCTTTAGGGGCATTGTTATTTTCACCATCTTTTGGTTTACCAAGGTATTCAGCCACTTTTCTGTTGGCCAACAACATAAAATCCTCAATTAATTTATGCGCATCTTTTTGTGTTTTAAAAAATACGCCTAAAGGTTTGCCTTCCTCATCCAATTTAAATTTCACTTCTGCCTTATCAAAAAATATCGATCCTTTGGCGGTTCGTTCGGCACGTAAAATTTTAGCCAAGCGATGTAATACCATAATATCGTCTTTGTATTCGCCTTCTGCACCTTCAATTATTTCCTGAACTTCTTCGTATGTAAAGCGGCGGTTACTATTAATGATCGTTTTTCCAAACCACTGGCCCACGATCTCGGCTTTATCCGTCATTTCAAATACAGCGCTAAAGGTGTATTTTTCTTCTTTTGGCCTAAGCGAGCAAACAAAATTACTCAACACTTCGGGTAGCATAGGAATAACACGGTCTACTAAGTAAACAGAGGTTGCTCTATTTACGGCTTCTTTATCTAATACAGTTCCGGGTTTTAAATAGTGTGTTACATCGGCAATGTGCACGCCCACTTCCCAATTTCCATTCTCTAATTTTTCTAGCGACAACGCATCATCAAAATCTTTGGCGTCGTAAGGGTCAATTGTAAATGTGGTAATATCTCTAAAATCTCTACGCTTCTTTATTTCCTTTTCATTTATTTCCAGATCAAGTTTGCGAGCATAGTATTCTACTTCGTCAGAAAAACTCGCGGGCAAACCGTATTCTGCCATAATTGCGTGGATCTCGGTTTTGTGTTCGCCCGGAAAACCAAAAACTTCGATCACTTCACCAATTGGATTTTGATCGCCTTGTTTCCATTCAGAAAGTTTTACTTGAACTTTTTCGCCTTCTTTTGCACCGTTGATCTTACTCAAGGGTACAAAAAAATCAACGTGTATCTTGTGGCTGTCTGGAATTACAAACGCAAACTTTTGCGATAATTTTAAAGTGCCTACAAATTGCGTTCTTGCTCTTTGTAAAACCTCTACCACTTCGCCTTCTTTACGTTTTCCTCTGTGTCCCGAATTTAAAACGATCTTCACAAGATCGCCCTGTAAAGCATCTTTGGTACGTTTAAATGGAATGAACACATCATCTTCGCCATTTCCAATCACCACAAAGGCTGTGGCTTGTGTAGTAAAGTCAATTGTACCAGTTAAATAATTACGCGTTTGTTTGATGGTGAATTTTCCAAGTTCTTTTTCTATCACAAAACCATTTTGTTTTAAGGCCTGTAATGTTTCTATCAATTGCGCGCGCTCGCTATCGGAGTTTATTTCCATAGCCGCACCAATTTGTTTATAGTTAAATGATTTGTCGGAATTGTGTTGCAAAAAAGCCAATACTTCTTCAAATAGGAATTTCTGCTTTGGTTTTTTGTTTTTTGACATATGACCTAAAGATAATAAATAAAAAAGCTGGGAAAGGGGGAGTTATTAACGGCTTATAGTAGCTTTTCTATAGCCTTTGGAAAATACTCATATTCCAAAGCATGCACTTTCTTGGCAAGATCCTCAGCAGTATCATTGGTTCCTATTGCGCATTTAGCCTGTAAAATAATTCGTCCTTTATCGTATTCTTCATTTACAAAATGAATAGTGATTCCGCTTTCTTTATCTTTATTGGCAATAACGGCCTCATGAACATTCATGCCATACATGCCTTTTCCTCCATAATTTGGCAATAGAGCAGGGTGGATGTTCACTATTTTATCTGGGAATGCTTTAACAAGCTTTTCTGGTATCTTTAATAAAAAACCGGCTAAAATAAGCAGGTCTATTTTTTCAGCTTTTAAAAATTCAATGATCTGATCGGTATAATTATTAAGCGCTTCTTTGCTTATGATCTGCACGGTTTTTTTATGATCCTCTGCTCTTTTTATTACACCAGCGTCATCATTATTGGTGATCACCAGTTTTATCTTAATGCGGGTATCATTCTTAAAATATGTTATTAAATTCTCTGCATTGGTGCCTGCACCGCTAGCAAATATGGCCGCATTGATCATCTGGTCAAAATTAATCATTAATTATTATAACTTTGCCTTATGTTTTTAAACTTCATTACATGGGATCCAAGCGCCGAGATATTTACTATACCCGGTATTGATTGGCCTGTGCGTTGGTACGGTTTACTTTGGGCTTTAGCATTATTGGCAAGCCATTTTGTGATGAATCGGATTTACAAAGCGGAAGGCAGGACCAATAAGCAATTAGATACACTTACGTTATATGTGATCCTTGGAACCATCATTGGCGCTCGATTAGGACATTGCTTATTTTATGGCCCCCTTTGGGATGTTTTTGATGTTCAAGGAAATTTATTGGAAGAAGGCTATTTATCGCATCCTTTAAATATGCTTAAGGTTTATGAAGGAGGTTTAGCCAGTCATGGTGGAGCCATTGGTATTGTTATTGGAACGCTTTTGTATTGCCGTAAAGAGAAGGAAGATCTTCTTTGGTTATTTGATCGTTTAATGGTAGTTGTTCCCTTGGCCTCAATGCTTATTCGTTTCGGTAATTTAATGAATAGCGAGATCATTGGTAAAAAAACCGATCTGGCTTTTGGTTTTATTTTTGTACAAATTGATGGCGTGCCTCGTCACCCTGCGCAATTGTATGAAGCTTTGTTATATTGTGTTTTATTCATCATCATGTATTGGCTTTGGAAGCATAAGCGTGATACTTTAGGTAAAGGATTTATGTTTGGCCTTTTGTTGGCGGCATTATTCACTATTCGCTTTTTTGTAGAATTCGTTAAAGAGAACCAAGTGGAATTTGAAAATAACCTTACACTTAACATGGGCCAAATATTAAGCATTCCTTTTGTGTTGTTTGGTTTCTACATGATGTGGCGATCAAAAAAGCATTTGCCGCGATCTTCAACGAACAATTAGATCTCTGTCATTCTGAATAAAGTCCAAGAGTAGAAATTTTTTTGGGCGCCTTATCGCGCTTTCACTTCAAGCCAGCTTAAATTTTGCAGTGTTTGTAGGCTTGCGGTGGCTTCCTGCGGTCGCCTCCTCACTCCTCAAACACTTCGCAAAATTTTGCGCTGGGCTTTCCGTTCAATCGCGGGCGCGGGGTTAACACAAAAGATTCCGTCTTAATAATTTCCCCTCGTTCAAAACTCCCTTTTAAAGCAAAGCTTAAAAGCTCCGAAAACAAAAAACAAGGAGGCTATCCAGTAAGCTTGAAAGCTATACGAAGTATAAGAACCTGATGTAAAGCTTGAGATCACAACCATTAGCAAGATCCATGAAATAACCGACGTTACAAAAATGATGAATCGTTTTCTGAATGGTTTTTCCTTGAATCTTTCAAGTGCGTTTTTGTTCTTTTGAGACTGCTCCATAAATTAAAGCTCATAAAAAACCCCGTTCTTTCGATCGGGGTTTTTTAATTTAGTTAGTGATGCTTATTTTCTTTTCAAGTTCTTCTATATAAGCTTTAAAGCGTTTGTCGGTATCCATTAAATTATTTACCGTGCGGCAAGCGTGTAATACAGTAGCGTGATCTTTACCACCGCAATGCATTCCAATCGTTGCTAAAGATGATTTGGTCATATTCTTTGCAAAATACATAGCAATTTGACGAGCCTGTACCACTTCACGTTTACGTGTTTTAGATTTCATGGTGTCAATTGCAAGGTCGAAATAATCACAAACCACTTTTTGGATATAATCAATTGAAACCTCACGAGCTGTGCTCTTCACAAATTTATCGATCATGGCTTTAGCTAATTCTAAAGTGATCGTTTTCTTGTTCAAACTCGATTGTGCTAATAATGATATCAAAGCACCTTCTAATTCGCGAACGTTTGAAGTAATGCTATATGCTAAGTACTCAATAACCTCTTTTGGTAATTGTATACCTTCGTTATAAACCTTCTTTTCTAATACTGCAATTCTGGTCTCTAATCCCGGAGCTTGAAGATCTGCGCTAAGGCCCCATTTGAAACGAGACAATAAACGTTGTTCAATTCCTTGAATATCAACCGGAGCACGATCAGCTGTTAAGATGATCTGTTTTCCTAATTGGTGTAAATGGTTAAAGATATGGAAGAACACATCTTGTGTTTTATCCTTACCTGCAAAATATTGTACGTCATCAATGATCAATACATCTATCATTTGATAGAAGTGTACGAAATCATTCTGATTGTTATTTTTAATTGACTCGATGAATTGAGTGATGAATTTTTCCGACTGTACATATAATACTGTTTTGTTCGGGAAATTCTTTTTAACCTCAATACCAATAGCTTGAGCTAAGTGAGTTTTACCTAATCCAACTCCTCCGTATAATAATAATGGGTTGAAAGCATTTCCGCCCGGTTTTTGAGCTACAGCAAAACCTGCGCTGCGAGCCAAACGGTTACAATCACCTTCTACAAAATTATCGAAACTATAGTTAGGGTTTAATTGAGATTCTACTTGTACCTTTTTTAAACCCGGAATAATAAACGGATTTTTAATAGTGCTATTACTGATATCGATTGGCATCGATACAGAAGGGTTTTTTAAATTAGTGCTAATGTTAGGTAACTTAAAAGTGATAGGTGTTTCAGTTTTACCTGAAGCATTATCCATGATAATATTATATTCTAATTTTCCTTCGGGACCTAATTCTTTCTTAATTACTTTTTTAATTAAGCTGATATAATGCTCTTCTAACCATTCATAAAAAAACTGTGAGGGAACTTGTATGGTTAATATATTTTCAGTTACCTTGATCGGTTTTATTGGTTCGAACCAGGTTTTGAAATTTTGCGGACTTACATTGTCTTTGATGATCTGGATGCACCCTGCCCATACTTGTTCTGCAGTTTTCTCTTTCATTATCATTACCCTTTCAGAATTTTAAAAATGTTATTACTATATGTAGAAACGTAGAATTAACTTTAACGTGTTTGTAAATATACTTGTATTATTTGTTTTAGCAACAAAAAATCCAAAAAAAAAATTATAGAAAATTTCACCTAAAAATTTGGCGCTTTAAAATATTTTTCTACCCCTTATTAAATCCTCTGGGCAGTATTATTTTGCAGTATGTTTTTTTGCTTTTCACTAAAGTATATGTCCATGCGTCCCAGCCAGATACCTGCCCAACCCATCTGCGTTACTTGAACCTCTATCCCTTGTCTGTTAAGGGTTTTAAAGGGTTCTTCTAAAAACGTATGTGTGTGACCCCCAATGATAAGGTCAATATTTTCTGTTTGTTTTGCAAGCACAACGTCGCTAACTTTATCGTTATCATATTTATATCCAAGGTGAGATAAACAAATTACGAAGTCACATTTTTCTTGCATTTTTAAAGTGGCCGCGATTTTATTTGCATGTTCAATTGGATTATTGTATATTAAGCCTTGCCTTTGTTTTTGGGCTATTAATCCATTAAGATCTATCCCAACTCCAAGAATCCCAATTTTAATATTTCCTTTTTTATAGATCTTGTAATTGCTTATTTTTTTGTGATCTTTTAGATCAGTATCATTAAAATTATAATTGCAGTTTATGAAATCGAAGTTGGCGTGCGGCATTTGTTTGATGATATTTTCTACACCGAGATCAAAATCATGATTGCCAAAAGTTACCGCGTCATATTGCATCAAACTCATTAATTTATACTCTAATTCTCCTTGAAAATAATTAAAGTAAGGCGTGCCTTGAAAGATATCTCCTGCATCTAAAAGCAACACATTCTTCTCGTCTTTTTTTATCTTTTCAATCACCGAAGCCCGTTTCGAAAACCCACCTTCTCCAGGGTGTTTGGCATCATTTAAAGGAAAAGGATCAATACGGCTGTGTTGATCATTGGTATATAATATGGTAAGTTTTTCAATGCCTTTTTGCAGCAATAATTTGTCTTGCGCAAAAGCAGGCAAGTAATAAAAACTAGCCGCAGTACCCAAGGTGTACTTTATAAATGATCGTCTATTTTGAAACTTCAAATCGCCCATCTTTGTAAGGTGAAATTGTTTTACCAATATATTTTAAATGCATACAGTAATAAATAAGTGCATCCCTTATCTTAATATTTAATTTCTTAGTAACAGAAGCTTTCTTTCCAAATGTGAAACCATCACCTCCGTTCACCAAAAAATCTGAAGTGACCAAAATATAATCTTCATCTGGTTTGATACTTTGTGAGTTAATTATTACTGCATGTCCCTCTGTAGTTGAATGAATGGTCATTCCCAAAAACGCATGCTTTTTTTCCAAAATAATTTTGATCACATCTTCCAGGTCTTTTCCTTTGATGGTCACAGCTTCTAGTTCGTTGTCAAACGGCATCAATTCAAATAAGGCATTCACGGTTACAATTCCTTTATTGATGCTTGTTCTTAATCCACCTCGATTTACCAATACGATCGTGTTTGTTTTTTCTTGAGTTAAACTATCATAAGCCCATTTTACAGCATCGCAAACAAAATTCCCTAAGGTCATTTCAACACCATCTTTGGTTAGATCTGCATTACACATAACCAACTCTCTGTGCATTTCATTGACCATTATTTTTGAATAAGGAGAAATGAGGCTATCAAATTTTGAAGACGAAGATACGCTTTTAAGACTCTGATGTTGAGCTTCTTTTTTACTTACTGAATAATGTGTTTTACAAGCCGAAAAAGCTATTAAAAAAAGCAAAACAAATATTCCGGTTTTCTTCAACATATCATTATCTTTGCGAAGATAGTTCATTTTTGATCTGCAAAACGATCTCTTATAAACCATAACATAAAGTTAAATTAAAATGATCGTTTCTGAAACTAAAATACGTGTGCGATACGGCGAGACCGATCAAATGGGTTATGCGTATTATGGAATTTATGCGCAATATTATGAAGTTGGTCGCGTTGAAGCAATGCGTGTTTTAGGATTCTCCTATAAAGAAGTGGAAGATCGTGGCATCATGATGCCGGTTCTAGAATATAATATTAAATACAAAAAACCCGCGTATTACGACGATGAAATAACTGTTATTACACGTATTACCGAAATGCCTACAGGCGTTAAAGTTAATTTTGAATACGAGTGTTTTAATCAGCATGGCGACCTACTAAATACTGGTTTTGTAACTCTGGCAATTATTGATAAAGCCACCAATAAACTATGCAAACTACCCGACTGGTTTAGCAGCGCAATGCGCAAGTTTTTTTAAAGAAATTCCCCACTTATCTTCAATTTATTTAAGTATATTAGCTAAATTTTTTAAGAATGATCACAGCACAAAAAATTCAAATGGTTGATTTGAAAACTCAGTATGAGAAGATCAAGTCGGACGTTGATAAAGGCATCCAAGAAGTGATAAATAATACCGCGTTCATTAACGGACCGGCTGTTAAAGAATTTCAAAAAGATCTTGAGACCTATTTAAATGTAAAGCATGTTATTCCATGCGCAAACGGAACTGATGCACTTCAAATTGCCATGATGGCTTTAGGCTTAAAACCGGGAGACGAAGTTATCACGGCAGATTTTACTTACGTAGCTACTGCAGAAGTGATTGGTTTGTTAGGATTAGTTCCTGTATTAGTAGATGTAAAAGAAGATACTTTCGAGATAAGTGTAGAGGCCATAGAGAAAAAAATTACACCTAAAACAAAAGCAATTGTTCCGGTGCATTTATACGGACAATGTTCTAACATGGAGGCCATAATGGCCATCGCAAAAAAATATAATTTATTTGTGATCGAAGATGTAGCTCAAGCTTTAGGTGCAGATTATATTTTTAGTGATGGAACTAAAAAGAAGGCAGGTACAATTGCAAATGTAGGCTGTACCTCTTTTTTCCCCAGTAAGAATTTAGGCTGCTATGGCGATGGTGGAGCAATGTACACCAACGATGATGAATTGGCGGCGAAATTAAGAATGATAGCGCATCACGGACAAAGCAAACAATATATTCATGATGTGTTAGGAGTTAATTCTCGTTTAGACACCATTCAGGCAGCTGTTTTAAAAGTAAAACTGAAGCAATTAGATAATTACGCGAAGGCAAGAAATAATGCTGCAGATTTTTATGATAAGGCATTTGCCAATCATCCAAAAATTAAAACACCTGCAAGAGCAAAATTCTCAACGCATGTATTTCATCAGTATACTTTAAAATTAAACGGTGTTGATAGAGATAAACTTCGCGAATTTTTGGCGGAGCGAAATATCCCAAGCATGATCTATTATCCTATTCCTTTGCATAAACAAAATGCATTCAAGAGTGATAGAAATAAAGAAGCGGATTTTCCGGTTACAATGAAATTGTGTGCCAGCGTGATCTCATTACCTATGCATACAGAATTAAGTAATGAGACCTTGAAATTTATAACAGATAGCGTTTTAGAATTTTGTAAATAATTTATGAAAGTAGCAGTAATTGGTACGGGTTATGTAGGATTGGTTTCCGGAACATGTTTTTCGGCAGTTGGTGTTGATGTAACTTGCGTTGATATCGATCAAAAAAAGATCGATAATTTGGTGAAAGGAATCCTCCCAATTTATGAGCCAGGATTAGAAGAAATGGTGCTTAATAATTTTGAGAAGAAACGTTTGCATTTTTCTACTTCTTTAAAAGATAGCATACAAGGTGCCGAAGTTGTTTTTATTGCTGTTGGAACTCCTCCTGATGAAGATGGCTCAGCAGATCTTAAATACGTATTAGGTGTTGCGGCTTCTATTGGAGAGCACATGACCAATCCATTAGTTGTAGTTACAAAATCTACTGTTCCTGTTGGCACTTCAAAAAAAGTAAAAAAGGCAGTTCAAGATGCATTAGATAAACGCTCATCAAAATTAGATTTTTATGTAGCCTCCAATCCAGAATTTTTAAAAGAAGGTGCGGCTATTGAAGATTTTATGAAGCCTGATCGTATTGTGGTTGGAACTGAAAGACCGGAAGCGGAAGAGATCATGCGTAAATTATATAAGCCATTTTTAATGAACGGGCATCCTATAATTTTTATGGATATTCCTTCTGCCGAAATGACTAAATATGCAGCCAATGCCATGTTAGCTACCAAAATTAGTTTCATGAATGATGTGGCTAATTTATGTGAGATCATGGGCGCTGATGTAAATATGGTGCGTAAAGGAATTGGAAGTGATGGACGAATTGGTCCGAAATTTATTTACCCCGGAGTTGGTTATGGCGGAAGTTGTTTTCCAAAAGATGTAAAAGCACTAATTAAAACCGCCAAAGAGCATAAATATAACATGCGCATTTTAAATGCGGTTGAAGAAGTAAACGAATCGCAAAAAGAAGTATTATTTAATAAAGTGGTAACTCATTTTAATAATAATTTAAAAGGAAAAAAGTTTGCACTCTGGGGTTTATCCTTTAAGCCAAAAACAGATGATATGCGCGAAGCACCATCGTTGGTGATTATTGAAAAATTATTAAAAGCAGGAGCAAGTGTTATTGCTTACGACCCAGTGGCTATGCATGAAGCAAAACGTATTTTGGGTGACACCATTTCGTATTGCACTGATATGTATGATACATTGAACAATACAGATGCTTTATTAATTGTAACAGAATGGCCAGAGTTTAGAGTGCCTAATTTTACAGAAGTTGATAAACGTTTGAAAGCTAAAATTATTTTTGATGGAAGAAATATTTTTGACGCTAGCGAGATGAAAAAAATAGGATACGATTATTATTGCATAGGAATTAAAACAAATAAAAAATGAAACGAATTTTAATTACCGGTGCTGCCGGATTTTTAGGCTCACATTTATGCGACAGATTCATTAAAGAAGGATATCATGTAATTGGCATGGATAACCTGATCACAGGAGATCTTAAAAATATTGAGCATTTATTTAAGTTGGAGCATTTTGAATTCTATCATCATGATGTTTCAAAATTCATTCATGTACCCGGTGAATTAGATTATATCTTGCATTTTGCTTCGCCTGCTTCACCAATTGATTATTTGAAAATACCTATTCAAACATTAAAGGTTTCTTCTTTAGGAACACATAATGTATTAGGATTGGCACGTGTTAAAAAAGCACGTGTATTGGTTGCTTCAACCAGCGAGGTTTATGGCGATCCTGTTGTTCATCCACAAACCGAAGACTATTGGGGTAATGTTAATCCTGTTGGTCCGCGCGGTTGTTACGATGAAGCAAAACGTTTTATGGAAGCATTAACAATGGCTTATCATAATGCCCATGGTTTAGAAACACGCATTGTACGTATATTTAATACTTATGGTCCGCGTATGCGATTAAACGACGGACGTGTATTACCTGCATTTATTGGGCAAGCGTTGCGCGGAGAAGATCTTACCATGTTTGGCGATGGAAGTCAAACACGCAGCTTTTGTTATGTAGATGATCTTGTAGAAGGAATTTACCGTTTGTTGTTAAGCGATTATCATATGCCGGTGAATATTGGAAATCCGGACGAGATCACAATAAAAGAATTTGGCGAAGAGATATTAAAATTAACAGGCGCAAATCAAAAATTGATCTCTAAGCCACTTCCAAAAGATGATCCTAAACAACGCAGACCGGATATAACGCTTGCAAAAAAGATATTGAACTGGGAGCCTAAAATTAATAGGGCTGAAGGTTTAAAGATCACGTTCAACTATTTTAAAACTTTAACCAAAGACGATCTCAATAAAGTTGAGCACCGCAAATTTAGTTAATGAAGCCTGTTTTTTTTGAGACTCCTGTTGCTCGTTTAACCTATTTCCCTGCTGAAACCTTCCTTAATGTAGAAGTAAAAGGAGATGGTGATTTCAGTTTAGAAAACACAAAGGATACATTTGAAGAAATAAGTAAAATAAAAGGGGAGAAAAGGATCTATATACTTATTGATGCGCGTGCTATTTCTTATGATTATATACCTAAAGAAACACTTTCTTTTTTAGCGGATAATTCTTATGTAAAGTATCAAATTAAATTAGCAATCCTCATTAACAATCCGGGATTACACTTACTAAGCAATTTTTATTTGAAATTTTTCAAACCAAAAACAAATACCAAAGTTTTCAAAACTCGATCGTCTGCTTTAACATGGCTGGGAATTAACGATCAAAAAAATGTTATCAAAAATCTTGAATCTTCATTACAACATACAAATTAAAGGAAGAGTTCACGGTGTTCGTTACCGTGCAACTGCCCAAGCAAAAGCTCATGAATTGAATTTAACCGGCTTTGTGCGCAATTTAATTGATGGAACGGTGTACGTGGAAGCAGAAGGTGAGCAAGAGAATTTAAGCAAGTTCATTGATTGGTGTTATATTGGTTCGCCCTTAGCAAAAGTAACCGAGGTGAATAGTGAAAAAGGGGAGTTCAAGAACTTTAAAACTTTTGAGATCAGAAAATAGCAGTGCAATTATTTTAAAACTAAAAGCTAGTTAACTTTAGAGATTTTTAAAACTTCAATAGCGTTTACATATTTAATTTTAATAAAATATGTACCCGAAGAACATTCGTTTAAATTAATATTGTTCTTTCCTCCTATTAACACTTGTGAATGAACCTCTTTCCCAAATACATCATAAACTGTTACAGAACATTTTTCTTTTACTTCAAGAGTAATTTGAGAACTGCATGGATTAGGGTAGGCAATTGCCACGCTGTTAAAAGAATTATCTAAAGGTTTAACGCCTGTAACGGTTGGTTGACAAACGCTATAAACAAAACCGTCAATTAAATTTGGAGTCATTATGAAATTAGCAAGCCCCATATCAAAGTCAGAAGAGCCGGAGTAATAACCTGTGGCGTAAATACATGAATTATTACATTTTAGTGAGGCTCCTGTTTCTTGTTGGTTAGATCCGATTTTTCCGGACCAAATAAATGCACCAGCGCCACTTAGGTTAAGTAAAAAGTGATCTGTAAGTCCACTCGATGCCATGGTAAACGTTGTTGATGATGGATCAAAATCGGGGGTATTGGAAAAGTAACCTGTACACCATATATTACCAGAGCCATCAATATCAATATCATATGCAACATCAGCGCCAAAATCACCAAATCCATTAGCCCAAACAAAATTTCCGGTGGCATCTAGTTTATGAATGTAACAATCAAAGTTTCCATTGGAAGTTATATTGAATGTATTTACGCCTGGATCAAAATCAACAGTGTTTTGAAAAAAACCACATGTATAAACATTACCATTTTGATCTGTTTTTACTGAGTGTGCATAATCATAGTTAACGCCGCCAAAAGATCGTGCCCATTGGAAATTAGCATTTCCATCTAATTTCACAACGTAGGAATCCATTAAGCCATTTGAGGTAAGGCTATATGTGCCTACACCTGGGTCAAAATCCCCAGTCCCCATAAATGTACCTGTTATGTACAAATTATTAGTGGCATCAACAGATAAAGCTAAACCAGGCAAAATGCTATTTGCACCTAGCCCAGGCATTCTTTTAGCCCACAAGAAATTTCCATTTGGATCCAGCTTTAGGATGTAGGTTCCGTCGCCAGATAATGTGAAGGTAGATGGCCCTGGATCAAAGTCTATAAAGCCAGGGCTATTTTGAAAATACCCTGCAACGTAAACATTATCTGATAAATCAGTAGCAATTGAAATTGCATTTGCTTGAACGGCATTACTTGAACCCTGCCCTTTAAGTTGTTTGGCCCAAACTAAATTACCGTTTGAATTAAGCTTAGTAATAAAAGGATCTTGCCCTTGTGCAGAATAGCTTGTTACCGAAGGCCCAGGATCAAAATCTACAAGCCCTTGAAAATAACCGCAGATAAGAACATTGTTGCTTTCATCGCTCGCAACACTCAACGCCCTTTCATTTGAAATGCCGCTGAATTGTTTAGCCCATAAAAAATTACCCGAAGCATCTAATTTAGAAACATATGCATCTTCTTGCCCGTCACAGGTTAAATTGAAAACATTGATCCCGGGATCAAAATCACCAGTATTTGTATGATAACCAACACTAATTACACTATTATTTTTATCTATAGTTATTCCAAAGCCGTATACACCTGAATTTACTGTATTACCTAAAGATCTGGCCCAATTGAATGTTTGGCACTCAAGTCCTGATAAAAGGGTAAGTGAAAAGAGTGATAGAAAGATTTTCTTCATAGAAGATTATAGGCAAATTATGTGCCAAAATTTGTTAAACTAGTATAGTTAAAAAGAATGCCTACCTATTAAATAAAAAGTAACGCAATAGAAAAACCCGCTACAAGGCGGGCTTTCTTATTTAATTCAAATTTTGATTAAGCTTTCATTTCGCTTAAAACATTGTTCATGTTTCTTACAGCTTCTGCACTCTTGTTAAATGCAGCTTGCTCATCAGCAGTTAATTTGTAATCAACGATCTTCTCCCAACCGTTCTTACCAATAACTACAGGTACACCTAAACAAATATCTTTTTGTCCGTATTCACCATCTAAATAAACGCAGCATGGGAATATTTTCTTTTGATCGTTAAGGATAGCATCAACTAATACTGCTACTGAAGCTCCTGGAGCATACCAAGCAGAAGTACCTAACATACCTGTTAAAGTAGCACCACCAACCATTGTATCGGCAGCAACTTTCTTTAATACATCTTCTGATAGGAATTGAGAAACCGGTACACCGTTATAAGTAGCTAAGCGAGTTAAAGGGATCATGGTAGTATCACCATGGCCACCAATAACAGTTCCTGAAATATCACTTGCAGGCGCATTTAATGCCATTGATAAATAACATTTAAAACGAGAGCTATCTAATATTCCACCCATTCCAATAATGCGGTTTTTAGGCAATTTACTGTCTTTTAAAGCTAAGTACGTCATAGTATCCATTGGATTGCTTACAACGATGATAATAGCGTTTGGAGAGTGTTTTAATATGTTTGATGTAACACCTTTTACAATTCCGGCATTGATACCAATTAATTCTTCGCGAGTCATTCCCGGTTTACGAGGAATACCACTTGTAATCACAACAACATCACTGTTTGCTGTTTTAGCGTAATCATTCGTGCTTCCGCTGATCTTTGTATTGAATTTATTTAAAGTTGCAGTTTGCATTAGGTCCAATGCTTTTCCTTCCGCAAAATTCTCTTTAATGTCTAAAATAACAACTTCACTTGCTATACGATTTAGTGCAATATATTCTGCACACGATGCACCTACATTTCCGGCGCCAACTACTGAAACTTTCATGATATTTGTTTTTAAATGATTGTAAAAATTAACTCCCTAAATATAGAAATATGCTTCTGTTCTAAAAAATAAAATTGTGCTTATTTTGGAACCCATGCGCAGCCTTTATAGGTCTTTTTCCCTAAAGTGATCTGCATTTTCATGGATCTTG
>Ga0068872_10000528_pt1 | contig 32249 bp, 22 predicted proteins | sample NOAtaG_7_FD_66441 | JGI IMG/M metagenome (GOLD analysis project Ga0068872, IMG submission 66441) | Freshwater lake microbial communities from Lake Erie, under a cyanobacterial bloom - NOAA_Erie_Diel1S_2200h metaG | ecosystem: Environmental > Aquatic > Freshwater > Lake | place: USA: Ohio, Lake...
GGGTGACCTATGGCCGACGATCGACCATCCCATGCCGTGCTCGCCGCCACACAGCAGCCCCGCGCAGGCGCTGCTTTCGCGGCACATCCCCCCCTACATCCCCCCCTACATGCCCCCCAGTTCGCCGCCGTTGTCTCGCTGATCGACACAACCGCCGCCCTCGCCTCATCCTCGCTCACCGCTCTGCACGCCCAGGCCAACGCCGCCGCCGCCCACCTTCAGGCCACCGGCGAGGTCCGCGTCCGCATCGTCGACGACGCCGAGATGACCCGCCTCCACGCCCAGCACTGCAACGACCCCACGCCCACCGACGTGCTGACCTTTGATCTGCGCGACGACGCCCACACCCACTCCACCGCCGCCCCCGCCCCGCTGGATACCGACATCGTCGTCTGCCTCGGCGTCGCCCAGGCTCAGGCCGCCGCCCGGGGCCACACCCCCGAGCGCGAACTGCTGCTCTACATCGTCCACGGCATGCTCCACTGCCTCGGGCATGACGACCACGCCGACGAGGACTTCCAGCGCATGCACCGCACCGAGGACGAGGTCCTCGCCGCCATCGGCGTCGGCCCCACCTTTGCTCGCGCTCTGGAACCGAACGACCGCTCCGCCTCCCCGATGCTTGGGGGGCCTGCCGGTGCTCTGCCGCCGGGAGGGGGTGCCAACCCATGATCGGACTGTGGATCGCCCTCGCCGCCGCCTCCATCGCCAGCCTGCTGGCCGCTCTGCAGTTGGCCCTGATCACCGTCACCCGCACCTCGGTGGAAGAGATCGCCGCGGTGCGCAACCAGCCCGCCGCCCGCCGCCGGGTGGACCTGATCTTGGAAGACCCGGCCGCCCACGCCCGCGCCGCCGGGTTCGTCAAGGTGCTCTGCCAGTTGATCGCCGGCTCGGGCATGGTCTGGTGGGTCAGCCACCTGCGCGAGGGCGAGGCCGTGACGGTGCTGGATGTCGCCCTGGGCGTCGCCGCCGCTGGCGTGCTGCTCGGCGTGCTCACCGTCGCCGTCCCCACCAGCCTGGCCGCCTACGCCGGCCCGCGGTTGCTCTATGGCCGCAGCCTGCTGCTGCGGGTGTTGGCCGTCTCGCTTCGTCCGCTCCACCCCATCGCCGCGTTCCTTGATGAAGTCATCCGCCGCCTGGTGGGCGTGCCCAAGGCCGACCAGCAAACCCAGGCCGAGCAGGAGATCCTCCAGGTCGTCGAAGAAAGCGCCGAGACCGGCGCCATCGGCGAGCACGAACGCCAGATGATCGAAGCGGTGGTCCAGTTCCGCGATCTGACGGTGTCGCAGGTCATGACCCCGCGCACCGAGATCGAGGCCCTGGAACTCACCAACGACCTCGGCTCGGTCATCCGCACCATCCGCACCATCGGCCACTCCCGCATCCCCGTCTACGAAGAAAGCCTCGACCACATCGTCGGCATCTTCTACGTCAAGGACCTCATGCACTGGCTCGCCGGCGACGGCCCCGGTCGGGGGGGCGCCAGCCGCGCCTTCGATCTGCGCTCCATCCTCCGCCCCGCCTACGCCGTGCCCGAGACCAAGACCGTCAAGGAACTCCTCCGCGAACTGATGGAGAAGAAGGTCCACATCGCCCTGGTGGTTGATGAGTACGGCGGCACCGCCGGCCTGGTCACCATCGAGGACATCGTCGAAGAGATCATCGGCGACATCCGCGACGAGTACGAGGCCCCGATCACCGAAACCCCCGACGTGGTCCTGCGGGCCGAGAAGCGCGAGGCCGACCTGGACGCCGCCGCCCGCATACTCGATGTCAACAGCGCCATCGAGTCCCTCGGCGTGCAGATCCCCGAGAGCGAGGACTACGACACCGTCGGCGGCTTCATCGTCACCACCCTCGGCCGCATCCCCTCCAAGGGCGAGACCTTCCGGCACGAGTCCATGGTCTTCACCATCCTTGAGGCCAAGCCCACCCGCGTCGTCAAGGTCACCATGGCCGTCTCCGAGGCCGGCGCCGACGCAGCGCCCGGCGACGATCAGGCCGAAACTGCCCCCGCGCTCGACGAGCCCGCCCCCTCCGCCGCACGCCCGGGCTGAGTCCCGCTTCACCCCCGCGCCCGAGGTATCCTCACCGCCCATGGGGACCGCTCCTTCCGTCAGCCCGCTGTGCATCTCGGTGTGGTGCCGCACCGATCAGTCGGCCTGGCTGGCCGAGACGCTCCGCACCCTGGCGCAGTCGCTCTCCACCCAGATCGCCCTCGGCCTGGTCGGCTGCCCCGAGCCCGGACGCGCCGCCCAACTCGGTGAAGAACTCGCCCGCGATGGCGGAGCCTTCATCCTCCCGCCGTCCGCGCCCTGCACCGACGACCTCCGCGCCGCCCTGGCCACCGCGCCGCCCGGTCTGTTCATCCTCGCCGACATCGGCAACGTCCTGGCCGCCGACGCCCAGCGCCCCACCGCCGACGCCGAACTGCTCAAAGAGGCCGCCGCCTCCGGCGTCCGCATCGTCTGCCTCAGCCCGCTCCCCGCCTCGCTGACCGAACTGGCCACCCTGGCGTCGGTCACCGTCGCCGGCCCCGGCGCCCCCGCCGTCGTCTCCGCCGATGCCTCCCCCGGGCTCGACGGCGCCTCGCTCCTCCGCTCTGGCTCGCTGGCGGTCTTCCATCCGCCCGTCCGCTGCGCCCGCCACTTCGCCGACCTCCGCGACGTGCTCGAGCAGTTCGGCCCCGTCCGCGCTGCCTCGGTCACCTGCCTCTCCGGCCCGGCCGACGGCGGCCTGGGCGCCCGGCTGTTCGAAGCCCTCGACCTGGTCGGCGTGCTGCAGGGCGAGCCGGCGACCATCGACGCCATGTGGTCCGGCCGGGGCGTGCGCGACATCAAGGGCGCCCGGGGCCTGGCCGAACGCGACGGCCCGCCGCCTGAAGCCCTGCGCAACCTCACCGGCGAGATCAGCGCCAACCTCCGCTTCGCCGACGGCCGCGCCGCCGCCGTGCTCGTGGGTGATCAGGCCGGCTCGCGCTGGTGGCAGATCATCGCCGTCGGGCCCGGGGGCCGTCTGGTGGTTGATGAACACCGCCTGGAGTGGATCGACCCCGCCGGCCGAACCGTCGACCGCGCCTCGGCCGGTCGCGCCGCCGGCCACAGCCGCAACGGCCACCGCACCGCCCCGGCCATGTGGCTGGCCGAACTGCTGCGGCACCTGCACGCCGGCGTGCTCCCCCCGGCCCTGCAGGGCGTCAACTGGCCCTCGGTGCTGGCAACGGCGCAGGCGGCGCTGCTCAGTTGCCGCACCAGCGCGCCGGAAAGCCCGGCCACCATGCTCTCGCTGGCCGCCCGCTGACCGCTCGATGGCTCTCCCTTGGCCTCACGCCCAGCGCGTCAGGTGCCAGTCACGCTTGCCCCGCCGCAGCGGCAGATACGTCCCGTGCAGCAGGTCCGCCGTGGTCAGCCGATCCGCCGGCCCCAGCTTGCGACCCGCCACCGAGACCGCGCCCTCGGTGAGCTTCTGCCGGGCTTCAGACTTGCTCTTGGCCAGCGACGTGCCCGCCACCAGATCCACCGCCAGCACGCCCTCGCCCGCCAGCAGCGCCTTGTCGTGCGTGCTGGCCGGCAGCCCGGCGAACACCTGCTCAATCAGCGCCACGGACAGCCCGCCCAGGTTGCCCGAGAACAAGGCCGCCGCCGCCGCTTCGGCGTTGTCGCGTTCGCTCGGCCCGTGCAGCAGCGCCGTCGCCTCGCGTGCCAGCGCCCGCTGGGCGTGCCGGGCGTGCGGCTCGGCCGCCTGCTTGGCTTCAATCGCCTCGATCTCCGCGACCGGCAGCGTCGTATAGATCCGCAGGAACCGCCCCACGTCCGCGTCGGCCGCGTTCAGCCAGAACTGGTAGTACGCGTACGGCGAGGTGCGGTCAGCGGTGAGCCAGATCGCCCCCGACTCGCTCTTGCCGAACTTGCCGCCGTCGGCCTTGGTCACCAGCGGGGCCGTCACCGCGAACGCGTCCACCTGCACACCCTCGGCCCCCGCCCCGCCCGCCTTGGCCACCGCCTCACGCCGGATCAGATCGATCCCCGAGACGATGTTCCCCCACTGGTCCGACCCGCCCATCTGCACCGTCACGCCGTGGGTCCGGTGCAGGTGCAGGAAGTCAAAGGCCTGCAGCAGCATGTAGGAGAACTCGGTGTACGAGATCCCGTTCTCCATCCGGTTCTTCACCGCGTCCCGCGCGATCATCTGGTTCACCGAGAAGTGCTTGCCCACGTCGCGAAGCACCTCGATGAACCCCAGCTTCGCCAGCCAGTCGGCGTTGTTGAGCATCGTCGCCCGCCGCTCGCCCGCACCGGCGGTGAAGTCCAGCAGCGAGGAGAAGATCCGCTGCTGGCTGGCGACGTTGTCGCGCACCGTCTGCTCGCTCTGCAGTTCCCGCTCGGCCGACTTGCCCGACGGGTCGCCGATCAGCCCCGTGCCGCCCCCGCACAGCACCACCGGCGCCCCGCCCGCCTCCTGCCAGTGCCGCAGCATCATGATCGTCACCAGGTTGCCCACCGTCAGCGACGGCGCCGTCGGGTCGTACCCGACGTACGCCCGGCGGACCGGCTGGCCCGCCCCGGCATGCCGGAGCAGCCCGGCCTCATCCGAGCACTGGTGGAACAACCCGCGGGAACGCAAGATGGAAAGAAAGTCCGGCATAATGGGGCGAAGATGGTAGAGGTCGAACCCGCTCGGAACCGGTATCATCGGCCGTGACGCTCATCTGCGTGCCGATCTTCGTCAACGACCCCGAGTCGGCCCTGGCCGACGCCACCGAGGCACGCGACCGCGGGGCCGACCTGGTCGAGTTCCGCATCGACGGCTTCTACTCCGGCCGCGACGACGAAAACGAGGTCCCCGCCGTCCTGCGACTGGTCGCCCGCTGCCCGCTCCCCTGCATCGTCACCTGCCGCCCGGTCCTGGAGGGCGGCCAGTACGACGGCCCTGACGACGCCCGCGTGAGCCTCTACGAACGCCTGGGCACCGCCCAGACCGCCGCGGGCGTGGAGCACCCGCCGACCTACCTGGACGTGGAACTGGCGACCTACGCCCGCTCGGAGAACATCCGCCAGAAGATCAACCTCGCCGTGGACCATCCCGGCCAGGTCCGCGACGTCTCCACCGGGCTGGTCCTCTCCAGCCACGACTTCCAGACCCGCCCGGAGGACCTCTTCCGGCGCATCAACCGCATGGTCGCCGAGCCGGCCTGCCGCGTCGCCAAGGTTGCCTACCGCGCCCGCAGCCTGCGCGACAACCTGGAACTGCTGGACATCCTCGCCGAGGCCCGCGCCGCCGGCAAGGCCATGATCGCCCTGGGCATGGGCCCGTACGGCGTGCCCTCCCGCGTGCTGGCCCCCAAGTTCGAGGCCTTCCTCACCTTCGCCACTCTGCGGGCCGAGGCCGCCACCGCCCCCGGTCAGCCCACCATCGACGAACTGCTCCAACTCTACCGCTTTCGCTCCATCGGCCCGTCCACCCGCGTGTACGGCGTGATCGGCCACCCGGTCGAACATTCCATCTCGCCGGCCGTACACAACGCCGGCTTTGAAGCCGTCGGCCATGACGGCGTCTACCTCTTCCTGCCCATCCAGCCGGAGTTCGAGCAGTTCAAGGCCACCCTGCTCTCGCTGATCGACCATCCCAGTTTCGATCTGTGCGGCTGCTCGGTCACCATCCCCCACAAAGAGCACCTGCTGCGTCTGGCCCTTGAGCAGTACGAGGAGGGCGACGGCCGCTGGCACACCGACAACCTCGCCCGCGTGTGCGGGGCCGCCAACACGCTGGTCATCCGGCGCGACCGCAGCGGCCGGGCCGAACGCATCGACGTGCTGAACACCGACGGGCCGGCCGCCGCCGCCGCGCTGGAACTGGCCCTGGGCGATCTTCGCAGCCACCGCGTGGTGGTGCTGGGCGCCGGGGGTACGGCGCGGGCGGTGGCCGCCAGCGTGCTGGAGCGGGGCGGGCAGGTGGTGATCATCAACCGCACGCCCGATCGCGCCGCCCGCCTGGCCGACGAACTCCGCGCCCACTTCGCACCCGCCGCCTCGCTCTTGACCGCGCCGCTGAGCGACCTGCCCGACCTTCGCCCCAACGCGGTCTTCAACTGCACCGCCGTGGGCATGACCGGCGGCCCCGGCCCGGGCCAGTCGCCCGTGCCCGATGAACTGCTCGGCGCGTTGCCCCGCCACAGCGTCATCGCCGACAGCGTCTACTCGCCCTTGACCACGCCGCTGCTGGCCAGCGCCCGGCAGATCAGCCTGCAGACCATCGACGGCCTGGCCCTGTTTGTCGGTCAGGCGGCCTTGCAGTTCCAGGCCTGGACCGACCGCCCGGCCCCGCGCGGGTTGTTTACACAAGTGGCCCGCGAGATCCTCGAGAGCCGCGCCGCCCAAGCGGGCCAGTAACCCTCCTGCCGTTGTTGACGATCTGAGGTGCCGGCCCGCCCGCTGCAACCGCCGCCGCCCGGCGGTCGAACCGGCTTGTGAAATCCGCAGCGGTCTGATGACGTTGTGCCGCTGCAGAACCAGGGCGGGGTGGTGTTCGGTTCGTGGGAGTTGCCTGATGCCACGCCGGGGCGGCCGGATCCGCCCGGGGCCGGGGTGTCGTCTCGACGGCGAGGAGCCCGCCATGCTGTCATCGATGATCCGACAAAGGCCGCTGTTCGCCGAGCACCACTGCTGGTTTGTGCTGGTGGGCACGCTGGACCTGCTGCTCACCAAGGTCATTCTGAGTCTCGGTGGCCGGGAGCTCAACCCGCTGGCCGATCTCGTGCTCCGCCAGTTCGATACACCCGGCCTCGCGGCCCTCAAGTACAGCACCATCATCATCGTGGTGCTGACGTGCGAGCGGGTGGGGCGGGCGCATGCCCGGGCCGGGCGGCGGCTGGCACTGACAGCGGTCGGTATCTCGGCGGTGCCGGTGCTGGTGGGGGGCAGTCAGTTGATCAACTTCGGTCTGGTGGCGATCACCACGAGGTGATGCCGCTGGTGCGAAGCAGCGTCTTGAACGACTCGCCGAAGACAAAGTTGTGGGCGGGGAAATCCTGGCCCGACTGCCCGGCTCCGCCCATGTTGTTGTCCAGATGGCTGAACATCAGCGAGATGTCGCCGATCTTCACCCAGCCGTCCTGCGGGCGGGCGTGGTCGAGCAGTTCCACCACGCCGGCGATGCTGGCGCCGACCTCGTCGATGCGCTCGGCTGTCGCGGTGTACTTCAGCGTGCAGCCGGGCGTCGCCTCGCGCGTCAGTTCGGCCTTGCCGATCTTGGCGAGGATGACCTTGTGCTTGAAGCCCTCGGCGTGCCCGACCAGCACCCCGCCCGTCTGGGCCATGCCTTCAAGGATGAAGCACGCCGGCATCAGCGGGGCGGCAGCCAGACCGCGCTCCGCATCGGCGGCAAAGTGCTCGTGCAGGTGCTCCTCGGCCATCGAAACGTTCTTGATCGCCACCATGCGGCGGCGGGGCTCAAGCTCGATGATCCGGTCGATCCACATCCAGCGCATCGGCAGACTCTCCGGACGCCGGTGGGCTTACTTGGCGGCGAGCTTCTTCTCGACGAACTTCACCAGCGTGTCCACCGTGAAGACCTCGGCCACCTTGCTCAGCTTGGGCTCGGCGGCGAAGCGGTCGAAGTTCACGTGCGGCAGGCGGGCCCGCAGAGCTGTCAGGCCCTCGGGGGTCACCATGCCGTCCTTGACGTACCGCGGGTCCTGGGCGACGTTCTCGGGGAACAGTTCGCCCTGGGCGATCTTGAAGCCGAAGGCCTGCTCAAGCTTGAAGACGATGTCCAGGAAGTCGATCGACTCGGCCCCCAGGTCCTTGACCAGCGAGGCCTGAGGCGTCACGTCATCCTCGTCGGCCGCCAGCGCATCAACCAGCACCGCTTTGACCTTGTTGAAGATGTCGTCCTGCGTCATTCGTGGGCCTCTGCTTGCTAAGGGAACCGGAACCCGGCCGCCAATGGCTCCCGGGCCGACATCGTATTACAGGTTAGTGGCTGCTGACAATGCCGCGGCACAATCATCATCTATCGATGATAAGTATTTGTACGGTCTTTACGACACGCGGGCGGGCCGAAGGGTGAACCGGCCGGACACCGCGACCGCATCGGGGTCGGCAGCCGGGGCGCCGGCGGCCTGCACGGTCGCCTCGCCCTTGAACTCCACCGAGCCGTCCTCCAGCCGCTTGCCGAGGGTCACTTCGACCCGCATCCGCTCGCCGGGGCGAACGAAGCGGCCGTACTTGAGCGCCCGGACTCCGCCGAGAACCATCCGCTGGCGCATGCCCTGGTCGCCCAGCAGGGTTCGGGCGGCGTGCACCATGGACTCGATCATCATCACGCCCGGCAGCACGGGGAAGCCGGGGAAGTGGTCCTGAAGGTACTCCTCGGCGCTGGAGACCTGCTTGATGGTCACGATGCGCTCGGCGGAGTGTTCCAGGATGGCGTCAACGAGGTTGAAGTGCATGGCTTAGCTCTTAAGGCCCTTGATGTCGCCCTTGCGGCGGGACTTCCAGTACCGCGCCAGCGAGTCTTCGATGATGGCGTGCGCTGCCTCAACGGGCAGGATGTCGTCGACGGCGACCTGCTTGTTCTCCAGAGCCTTGTAGTCCTCGAAGAAGCGGCGGAGGAGTTTGAAGATGTGCCTGGGAAAGGCGCCCGCGGTGGGGAAGTCGTTGTAAATCGGGTCCTGGCAGAGTACGGCGATGATCTTGTGATCCGGCTGGCCCTGGTCGATCATGGTCATCATGCCGACCACTCGGGCGTCGCAGATGGTCGCCGGCGGGATCTCCTCGGTGCAGTAGACCAGCACGTCCAGCGGGTCGTCGTCCTCGGCGAGCGTCTGGGGGATGAATCCGTAGTTGGCCGGGTAGTACACCGCCGAGGAGAGCACGCGGTCCAGCCGGAGCATGCCGGAGCCCTTGTCCAGTTCGTACTTGAGATTTGAGCCCTTGGGGATCTCGACCACGGCCTGGAAGTAGCCCGGCAGTTCGCCGACTTTGGAGGTGGGGGAGACGTCGTGCCACGGATGGATCATGGGGCGAGAGGGTATCGGCGCGGCGGAGCGGGTGGCGGGGCCGGTCGGTCGGACCGTCGGTCCCGGGATGAAGATCTTGCCGACAGCGCAGCTTGGGCAATTGCGGACGGCGCCCCGGCATCGGTGGTCATCACCGGGGTGTCAGCAGCGGGCAAAATCACAACGCCCCGCGGAGAGGGCCTCCGCGGGGCGTTGGGATCAGGCGAATTGCCGGCCCGGAACCCGGGCCGGGGTCGGTCAGGTGCCGCTGACCGGGCCGGTACCGGTGGGCTGGGGCTTGGGGGCCTCGGGGGTCTTCTCCACCGGGGTGGAGGAGGTGAAGGTGAGGTGGTCCAAGTCCTTGCCTTCCGCGTCGGCCTTGCGGGTCACCTGCACAACGGTGTTGGGCTTGATGTCGCCGCCGAGGAGCATCTCTGAGAGCGTGTCCTCGAGGTATTGGCCGACGGCGCGACGCAGCGGGCGGGCGCCGAAGTCGGGGTTGTAGCCCTTGTCGATCAGGAAGTCCTTGGCCTTCTGATCCAGTTCGAGCTTGATGCCCTGCAGCGAGAGCCGCTGGGTGACCTTGCCGACCTCCATGTCCACGATGTTCACCAGGTTGTCCTTGGTGAGCGGGCGGAAGACGATGGTGTCGTCCAGGCGGTTGATGAACTCGGGACGGAAGAACCGCTCGACCTCCTTGAGCAGCTGGGTCTTGATGTTCTCGAACCGCGAGTCGTCGTTCCTCTGGGTGGCGGCCACCGAGAAGCCGAAGCCGCCGCCGCCCTTGATCAGATCAGCGCCGATGTTGCTGGTCATGATCAGGATGGTGTTGCGGAAGTCGACGTTGCGGCCGAACGAGTCGGTGAGCCGTCCTTCTTCCATCATCTGCAGCAGCATGTTGAACACGTCGGGGTGGGCCTTCTCGACCTCGTCGAGCAGGATCACCGAGTAGGGCCGGCGGCGCACTCGCTCGGTGAGCTGGCCGCCCTCCTCGTAGCCGACGTAGCCCGGGGGCGCGCCGACCAGACGCGAGACGTTGTGCTTCTCCATGTACTCGGACATGTCCAGCACGATCAGCGCGTCCTCATCGCCGAACATGAAGTCCGCGATGGCCTTGGCGACCAGCGTCTTGCCCACGCCCGACGGGCCGCAGAACAGGAAGCTGCCCATGGGGCGCTTGGGGTCCTTCAGGCCGGCGCGGGAGCGGCGGATGGCCTTGGCGATGGCCTTGATGGCGTCGTCCTGGCTGACGACCTTCTTGTGCAGCTCGTTCTCCAGCTCCATGAGGCGCTGGGCCTCTTCCTTCTTCAGCCGCTTGAGGGGCACGCCGGTCATCTTGCTGATGACTTCAGAGATGATCTCCTCGTCCACCACGCCCGAGGCCTGGCTGGACTTCTCGCGCCACTCCTTCTGGATCTGCGTCTTCTTGGCCTTGAGGCCCTCGGCCTTGTCGCGAAGCTCCGCGGCACGCTCGTAGTCGGCGGCCTTGACGGCCTCGTCCTTCTCGACGGTGAGCTTCTCGATCTCGCCCTCGATGTCGGCCAGATCGGGCGGCTTGGTCATGCTCTTGATGCGCACGCGGGCGCCGGCCTCGTCGATCGCGTCGATGGACTTGTCCGGCTGCACGCGGCCGGTGATGTAGCGACTGGAGAGTTCGACCGCCGCCTCGACGGCGTCGTCGGTGATCTTCACCTTGTGGTGCTGCTCGTACTTCTCGCGCAGGCCCTTGAGGATCTCGATGGTCTGCTCGTTGTTCGGCGGATCGACCGGGATGGGCTGGAAGCGCCGGGCCAGGGCCGCGTCCTTCTCGATGTACTTGCGGTACTCGTCGAAGGTGGTGGCGCCGATGCACTGGATCTCACCCCGGGCCAGGGCGGGCTTGAGCACGTTGGACGCGTCGATGGCGCCCTCGGCGCCGCCGGCGCCCACCAGGGTGTGCAGTTCGTCGATGAACAGGATCACGTTCTTGGCGCGACGGACCTCGTTCATCACCGCCTTGATGCGCTCTTCGAACTGGCCCCGGTACTTGGTGCCGGCGACCATCATCGCCAGGTCCAGCACCACCAGCCGGCGGTCGTGCAGGATGTCGGGCACCTCGCCGGAGATGATCCGCTGCGCCAGGCCTTCGACGATCGCGGTCTTGCCCACGCCCGCCTCGCCCAGCAGCACCGGGTTGTTCTTGGTCCGGCGGCACAGCACCTGCACCAGCCGCTCGATCTCGTTGGTCCGGCCGATCACCGGGTCCAGCGTGTTCTCGCGGGCCAGCTCGGTCAGGTCGCGACCGAAGCTGTCCAGCGCCGGGGTCCGCGACTTGCCCTTGGCCGCCGAGCCCGAGCCCGGACTGGCGCCCTCGGGCGCGCCGCCGGAGGGGCCGCTGCCGGAGGACTCACGCGGCCCGCTGGAGGCCGAGGGCCCGCCGCCGGACTGCTCTTCGGTGTCGGTGCCGGCGCCCAGCAGGTTGAGGACCTCCTCACGCACCTGCTCGAGCTTCAGGCCCAGATTCATCAGCACCTGCGCAGCCACGCCGTCGTGCTCGCGCAGCAGGCCCAGCAGCAGGTGCTCGGTGCCCACGTAGTTGTGGTTCAGGTTCCGCGCCTCTTCGATGGCGTACTCGATGACCTTCTTGGCACGGGGCGTCTGGGGCAGCTTGCCCATGGTCACCATCTCGGGCCCGGCCTTGACGAGCTTCTCCACCTCAAGACGCACCTTGCGCAGGTCCACGTCCAGGTTCTTGAGCACGTTGGCGCCGACCCCGGAGCCCTCTTTCACCAGACCCAGCAGGATGTGCTCGGTCCCGATGTATTCGTGGTTGAAACGCTGGGCCTCCTGGTTGGCCAGGGCCATCACTTTGCGGGCACGGTCGGTGAAACGCTCAAACATGGGAAACTCCTCCGGGCCTCCGAGGCCGGCATTCGGCCGTCCTTGGCTCCCGTGTCAGGTCTCCGGGTGGGTTGCCGGGGGCCTGAAAGTGGTTCTGGCTGACGGCTTCGAATCGCTGTCCCCTCGGTTCGAACCGCCTTGGGAAGGACTTTAGGAACTCGTTCGGAACATCGGTCTGAAAACCTTCGTCTCGTGCACCCCTCAGTACGGAGCGGGGCCTTTACCGGATGACCGATTCTGTGCTCTCAGTGCGGTTCAATCGCTTTGGATGGGTTGTGTTTGGGTGGTGTCAGGTTGGGCGACTGGCGATCGCCCAAACGGGGGGTGTGTCAGGCAGGCCGACCGGTTTGGCCCGCTGTGGGTCAGCCGGTCACGCGGTCGCCTCTCGGCCCGGTGGTTGAGGGGCTCCGACGATGCCATCTTGCACACGGCGTGCCGGACCGATTCAATGGTCTGGCCGGCTTCAACCGCTTGGCGCGCCGTGTGCGGGCCAGGATCATCGATCTTCGCCCTCACCCGTTGGCCCGATGTTGTCCGGGGCTGCCATGCTGGCAGCCGGTCGCGGGCTTGTGCCCGGCCAGATCCATCGATGCAACCACAGCGAGCCGTCCGCGTGCACGGTTGTGCCGGTGCTGGTGGTTGGTTGGGCCGCGGGGCGGCGGGGTTGCTCGAGTTGCAGCCGGTGCGCCGCCGTGCGAAGTTCCACGCCCACACGGCCGTCCCGATCCGGTGGTGCAAAGTGCAGGCTGGCCCTGCCGATGACCAGGTGCATCTCCTCTGGCTGAATCACCTCCACCCTTGCCCCCGTTGCCCGCAACGCTTCCAGCAGGCGGCGGGCTGCCGAGTCGGGAACGCGTTCGGCCAACTCCGCGATCGCCGGCGCCACCAGGACCAGCCCGGCACCTGTGCTCTGCACCACCTCCACTGCGCCCGCAGCACTGGTCGGGTCCGCAGCGGTGAGCACCAGCGCCTGCACCGGGTAGCCGCCCAGCGCCTGCACGGCGCGGGCCACATCCAGCCCCAGCCGACGTGCCGTGCCTGCTGAGTGCGAGCCGGCGTCCACCAGCACGCACCCCTCGGGCGTGGTGATGATGCTGCACCGCCCGGCGTTGACCGCCAACTGCGTGAGGGTCAGTGTGTGCGGCTGGTTGGCGGTGCGCCACGTCGGCCAGGCAACGCACATCGCGAGAGCCAGGGCCGCAGCGGCCGCCGGCACCGCGGCGGGCATTTTTCGTGCCAGCGACCGCGCCAGCCACCACAGGGCCAGCGTCGTGAGCGCGGTCAGCACCGGGCCCGGCAGCGGCACCGGCGGGGCCGCCCAGGGGGCATCCAGCCACTGCGCTGCAACCACGCACCAGCCGGTCAGTTCATCCGCCAGCCAGAGCAACACGCCGCCCGCTGCCGCCAGCGGCTGCAGCAACGCGCCCAGCCCGCCAACAGCGCTGAGCGTGACGCCCGCGATGCCCAGCCCGAGCGCCGCGCTGATCGGCGGGATCATCACCGCGCTGGCGGGCACGCCCAGCAGGCTGACGCGCCCGGTGTGCTCGGCGACCGCCGGAAGGCTGATCGCCCACGCCAGCGTGCAGGTGACCACCAGCCCGCCGACCGACTTGATGGCCCAACGGCGCGCGGCATCGGCCTGATCACCAGGCCCGGGCAGCAGCCCGCGCAGCGGTCGGCGGGGCGTGCCGAACCGCGCCGCCAGCGCCGGGCCGAAGGCCACCAGTGCCGCGGTCACGCCGAAACTCAGTTGAAAGCCGGCGGAGAACAGATCCCAGGGTCGCCAGACCAGCGCCGCCACCGCCACCCACGCCAGCGTGTTCAGCCGGTCGTACCGTCGGCCCGCCGCCTCGGCCGCCAGCATGGCCAGCACCATGAGTGCCGATCGCAGCAGCGGCGTGCTCATCGGCACCACCGCCACATACAGCAGCACCGCCAGCGCCGCCGCCGCCGCCTCGGCCCGCGGCCGTTCAACCACCGCCCGCAGGGCCACCAGCATCAGCCCGACGGCCACCGCCAGGTGGAACCCGCTGATCGACAGCACGTGCACCAGCCCGGTGTGCGCGAAGGCGGTCTGCACCTCCGCAAGCGCAGGGTCTTCCACGCCAAGCACCAGCGCCGCCAGCAAGGCCCGTCCCGGCTCGGTCGGCCCGTCCCCCGGCAGCAGCGTGGCCCGCGCCGCCGCCCGCACCTGGTGCAGGCCGCCCAGCCACGCCCCGCGCACGCGCTCGGGCCAGGTCTCGGGCGTGCCCGTCCGCACCGCGCCCGCGCTCTCGGCCAGCAGCACACCCACCCGATGGTCCTGAGAGAGGGCCTGGGCCGCATCGCGCACGCCCGGCCCCGGGGCAGCGAACACCGCCCGCAGGCCGCCGCTGACCATCACCACCGTGCCCGGCGTCGGCGGCTGGGTCAGCGGGCGATCGTCCCCGCCGCTCGGCGTGGTCGGCACACTCACCCGCACCAGGCCGCTGGCGGGCGTCCACCGGGGCGGCTGGTCGCCCAGCGGGGCGACGTGCGTCACATCCACGTCCATCCGCAGGCGGGGCGACACCGGCTGGCGGCCGCTCCCCGGCCGCACCCAGTCATCCAGCGGCGAGGGGGCCTGCCCGATCTCCGGCGTGCCCACCACCACGCCCCGCACCTGCAGCAGCAGCGGGCCGGGGGGCTGGCCGGCGGTCATGCTGATCACGTGCGCCAGCGAGCTTGCATCCGCCTGCCGCACCCGTGCGTGCAGATACCCCGCCGCCAGCAGAGCCAGTGCGACAAACAGCCACCCGCAGGCCCATCGTCCCCGCTGAGCCCCCGCCAGCACCGCGGCCACCGCCACCCCCGCCCCCAACACCGGCACGACGGTCTCGCCGCCGGCCAACGCTTCTGCCACCCCCGGCCAACTCGTCGGCGGCCACCATGTCGAACCGGCGATCCCCAGCGTGATCGCTCCGAACGCCCACACGCCCCGCCGCCTGACCACCGGCGACGGCTGCTGCTGGGCGTTGGGCTGAGCGGGATGATGCTGAGCGTTCGGCAGGATGCGTAGAGCATGACCGATGCCGCGGGGGGCTGTCAAGGGGGCAGACAGGGAAAGCGGCCGCGGGGCAGGGGGGGTGCGGGGGTGCGGGGGGTACGAGGGGTGCGGGGTGCGGGCGATGAGCGTGGGCGAACACCCCGCGAAAGCGGGACGGATTCCGTTTGGGCTGCTGCGACGCCGATACCCTTCCCAGGTAGACCTTCCCTCCTGCGGGCTTCGTACCGAAAGTGCCGCCGGAGAGCGGTGATAGCCGTATGACTGTCAGCGTCGAGCGCATCTGGGTGCCTGAGTGCAGACGGATGGCGGCCAGCAAGTGGGGCAGGTGGGGGGGCGGGCGGCAAGGTGGGGGCGAGGCGGTGGAGGGGGGCAGAGGTCAGGAAGCGAGCCATGAGCGACCCGTCGAATTCCGCCCGCGAGCCAGCCACCTCAACCGGCATCGTCGGGTCGGCATCGCCCCCGCTTGAGCATGGCGCTGATCGCGCCATCGCCCGGCTTCGCCGCCTCCGCTGGCAGGCCAAGGGCCTGCTGGTGACCCACCGCCTGGGCTGGATCATCGCGTCGATCATCGCTGCCACCGTCGTCGGCGGCACGCTGGACTACTTCCTGCGCTCACCAGATTGGCTGCGTCTGCTCGGTCTGCTGGGGGCGGTGTCGCTGCTGGGCTGGGCGCTCTGGCACCGCGTGCGGCCGGCGCTGGCCTTCAGCCCCCGGCTTGAGGACCTGGCGCTGCTGGTGGAGCAGCGGTCCGGTCAGCCGGTGCGGGGGTTGGCCTCGGGCGTCGGTCTGGCTGAACGCCCGCCGGTGGACCCGGCCTCTGCCGCACTGGCCGCCCCGGTGGTCCGCGATGCGGCCCGCCTGGCGTCGCAGGTGCACCCGCTGCGGGTGCTGCGGTGGGGCCCGGCCGGACGCGCCGTGGGCGTGATGGGCCTGGGACTGTTCGCTGCCTTCGGTCTGACGGTCACCCAGCCGGCTCTCGCCTGGATTGGGGCTCAGCGGATGCTGGCGCCGTGGACCGGCGCCCAGTGGCCCAAGCGCTTCATGATCCATGACCTGGTGCGGGCTGAGGTGCACCCCACCGGCACAGCGCTGGTGCTGCAGGGCGCCCTGCTGGCAACCCCGGTGGACCCGCAGCGGGCCGATGTTGAGGCCCAGTTCCGCGTCCGCGTCGGCGAGGTGGACGGCCCCGAACGCCGCGTCGCCATGACCCCGCAGAGCCGCACCGCCACCATCGCCGTCAAGGACGAACTGGGCGCTGTGCAGCAGCAGACCGGCACGGTGTTTGAACGTGTGCTTGAGGCCGCGGCACTGGCGGCCGAACCCGCCCGCGATGGACGCGACGGCTCGGCCGCCCCGGCCGACGCCGCGGCTCCGGTTGAATCGCAGATCCAGTACCGGCTGGTCGCCGGTGACGACGCCACCGAGTGGCGCACCATCCGGCTGATCCAGCCGCCCGCGGTCCGCTCGGCCGCGCTCAGCGTGCAGCCGCCGGCCTACGCAAGGCAGACGCCAACGACGCGCGAATTGGGCCCGGGCAACGACGAACGCGCCTCCGCCGGCGAGGTGCTGGCCGGCAGCGTCGCCACCCTCACGCTGAACCTCAACAAGCCCGTGACCGCGGATGCGGCCCAGTTGGCCGCCGTGTTCGGCCCTGCCGCCGCCGAGGTTCTTGGCCGGTCCGAGGCCGCCCTTGACGCCCGCACCCAGGGCGCGGCCTGGACGCTCCGCTGGACAGTCCGCGAGCCGCTGCGGCTGGCCGTGCGGCTGACCGACGAGTTCGGCATCGCCGGCGTGGAGGACGCCGTCTACCGGCTTGATGCCCGGGCCGACCGTCCGCCCGAGGCCGTGGTCACGCTCCCCGCCGAAGACGCGGATGTGCTGCCCACCGCCACCGTCGCCCTCACCGGCGAGGCCCGCGACGACGTCGCCCTGGCGTCCGCCGCTTTGGAGCAGCGTCTCGCCCGCCAGCGGGCCGGGTCCACCTCCGGCGTGCCCGAGCCCATCGAGCAGCCGCAGACCATCACCTCGGTGACCGCCCCCGAGGCGCCGCCGACCGGCGCACCTGCGAGCGCGACCGCCGATCAGGCCCGCTCGCTGACCGTCTCGGGGACCATCACCCCCGCCGATGTGGGCGCCCGCCCCGGCGACGAGGTGTGGATCACCCTGCTGGCCACCGACCGCTTCCAGCTTGACGGGGCCACCCACGAGCCGGTGCGGTCGCGGGTCCGCAAGCTGCGCGTGATCTCGCCCGAGCAACTCGTTGAACAACTGTGGACCGAACTGGAGGGTGTCCGCCGCAGCGCCGTTCGTACCGCCGAACAGCAGCAGGCCGCCCGTGACCTGGCCCGCGCCGCCGAGCAGGCCGCCCGGGCCGCCGCCCAAGCCGCCGCCAACTCCGCCGCCAGCCCCGAGGAGCAGCAGCGTGCCGCGGCCCAGGCTGCAGATCAGGCCGCCGCCGCGGAACGCGAGCAGACGGCCATCAACCAGCAGGCCCAGCGCATGGCCGAGAGCGTCGCCCGCGTGCAGGAGCGGGCCCGCGAGAACGCCCTGACCGACCAGACCCTCAGCGACATCCTCCGTTCCGCCTCGCAAGAGGCCGAGCAGGCCCAGCGGGCCGCCGCCGAAGCCGCCGACCAGTTGCGGCAGGCGCGGGCCCAGGCTCAGCAGGGGCAGGAGGCCCAGCAGCGGGGTGGGCAGGCCGGTGCGGAGCAGCGTCGCCAGGCTGCCGAAGCCGAGGCGCAAGCCCGCCAGCAGGCCCAGCAGCAGCAGACCCGCGCCGAGAACGCGCTGGAGCAACTGGCCACCACGCTGGACCGCGGGCAGGACGCGTGGGCGGCACGCCGGGCCCTGGAGCGGCTGGCCGCCGAGCAGAAGGCCGCTCGCGAACGGGCCGCCGAACTGGACGAGCAGTTGCGGGGCCTGCCCCGCGAGAACCTCTCGCCCGAGCAGCAGCAGGCCTCGGAACAACTGGCCCAGAAGCAGCAGGAACTCTCCCGCCGGGCCGAGCAGGCCATCGCCGACATGCAGGCCCGCGCCCGCCAGATGCAGCAGAACGATCCGCAGCAGGCCTCGGCCCTGCAGGAAGCGGCCCGCCGGGGCCAGCGCGAGCAGGTGGCCCAGCAGATGCAGCAGGCCGCCCAGCAGATCCGCAACAACCAGATGAACCAGGCCCAGCAGGGCCAGCAGCGGGCCGAGGCGGCGCTGGAGCAGATGCTCCAGGAGATGCGCCAGAGCGAACGCACCCGCGACGCGGTCCTGCGGCGTGAACTGGCCAGCCTGATTCAGGCCATCGAAGCGCTGATCGGCCAGCAGACCGCGGCCCTGGACTCGCTCACCGCCGCCATCGCCGCCGCCGGGCCCGGGGCCGAGCCGGCTCTGGCCGGGCTGGATCAGCCGATGATCCGCCTGCACGCCGGCACGCTCGCGGCCGTCGATCAGGCCCGGGCCGCCGGACGCGAGGCCGCCGAGGCGGGCGAACTGCTCCGCAGCGCCGCTGCCGAGCAGATCGGCGCCGTGGGCGCCCTGCGTGCCAAGCCCGCCGACGCCCAGACCGCCGAACGCAGCGAGCGGCAGTCGCTCAAACTACTGAGTGACGCCAAGAAGGCCGCCGAGACCGCCGCCCGCCAGGCCCAGCGTCGTGATGAGGCCCGCAAGCGGGCGGAACTCAAGGCGGCGTACACCGAACTGCTCGAGGGGCAGAAGGCCGTCCGCGACGCCGTCGCCCCGCTGGTGGGCAAGCCGGCGGATCGTCGCGCCCGGCGTGATCTGGCCGAGCAGGGCGAGAAGCAGACCGGCCTGAAGACCCGCGCCGATGAACTGCTCAACCAGACGCAGGAACTCCGCGAGGCGGCGACGTTTGAACTGGCCCATCGCCGGCTGGATGAAGCCATGGACCGTGCCGCGAAGATGATGGCCGACGCCAACACCGCCGCCGGACTGCGTTCGGCGACCGACTCGGCCGTTCGCACGCTGGAGCGGCTGGTAACGGCCCTCTCTGAACCGGAGGACAACCCCGAGTTCCGCGAGAACGAAGAGGGCGAGCAGCAGGGCGGGGGCGGTGGTGGCGGCAACCAGCGTCAGCAGTTGATCCCGGACTTTGCCGAACTGCTCCTGCTGCGGGGCCTGCAGGAGGATGCGTTGACCGTGACGCGCGAGGCCGCCGACGCCGGCGACGCCGCCGGAGCCCAGGCCGCCCGCGAGGACGCCACCCGTCTGCAGGGCGAACTGGCCGCCAAGGCCAAGGCGATGCTCGAGCGGATGCAGCAGCAGGGGGGGCCACGTGGGCCAGGTGGGCCCGGGGGGCCACGTGAGGAAGGTGGGCAAGGTGGTGGCAACCAGCCCGCGCCGCCCGGACCGCAAGGAGAACCGCAGTGAACCGGAACCTCGCTCGTGTGATGATGGTGGCCGGTCTGGCCGTCTGGCCCGCAGCCTCTTTGGCGTTGCAGGCCCAGACACCGACGCCGCCCCCGGCGCAGCCAACGCCTGCGCCGGCCCCGTCTCCCGCTCCGGCTCCGGCCCAGCCGGCAACCCCGCCCGCCAGCGGCGATCCGCTGCCCTCGCTTGATGACTTGCTCGGCACCACCAAGCCCGCCGCCAAGCCTGATCAACCCAAGCCCGACCAGCCCAAGCCCCCCCCGGACGCGGGCCGCCAGGAACTCGATGAACGCCTCAAGGGCGAGAACCCCGCCGACGCCTTCGCCGAGGCCATCGTGCTGATGAACCGCGCCGCCGGGCGGCTCCGCGAAGCGCAGGATGCGGGCATTGACACCCAGCGCATCCAGGAGGACGTCCTCCGCAAGCTCGATCAGGTCATCTCGCAGGCCCGCAAGCAGCGCCAGCAGCAGCAGCAACAACAGCAACAGCAGAACCAGCAACAGAACCAGCAGCAGCAACAGCAGCAGCAGCCCGAGCAGGGGCAGGAGCAGGAGCAGGCCGGCCAGCAGCAGGCCCAGCAACCCGCCGGCGGCGAGAACCGCGACAGCCTGCCCGCAGCCGAGGCCGCCCGCCTGCGTGCCTCGCTGGATGCCGCCCGCGCCGCCTGGGGCAACCTGCCCGCCCGCGTGCGGCAGATGCTCACCCAGGGCAGCGGCGAGAAGTTCAGCCCCGCCTACGAGCGGCAGACCGAGGAGTACTACCGCCGCCTTGCTGAGGAGCCCAAGTGAACCAGCCCGTGTCGATCGCTCTGCCCGTGCGTTGTGAGGAGTCCTCGCGATGATGCTTACGCCCTCCGCCCTCAGCGTGCCCGCCGTCGGTCTGCTGCTCGCTGCATCGCCCGTCGCTGGTCCGCTGGCGGCGCCGGCGGCGGCGATCCTCGGCAGCCAGCCGCCCGCCGGGGCGGAGCCTGCCGCACCGGCACCGGCCCCGGCCGCACCATCCGCCCCTGCACCGGCTGCGCCGCCTGACGCGCCCGCCCGCGTCGTCCCGCGGCCTGATGTCGCACCCGACGGCCCGGTCGCCCGGCCCGAGGGCTTCGACCCGTCGGCCCAGAACAAGCCGCTGGAGAACGAGATCACCCCCGAGATGGAGCGGGCCGTCCGCAGGGGCCTGGCAGCGCTGGCCGACATCCAGAACGAGGACGGCACCTTCGGCTCAGGGCGCTTCGGCCGCAACGTCGCCGTCACCTCCCTGGCGGCGCTGGCGTTCATGTCCGACGGGCACCTGCCCGGCCGGGGCCGCTACGGCCCGGTGGTCGAAAAGGCGCTCAAGAACATCCTCGAGAACGCCACCGAGACCGGCCTGGTCGCCGGCGATACCGCCAACGGCCCGATGTACGGGCACGGCTTCGCCGCCCTGTTCCTCGGCGAGATCTACGGCATGACCGGCGGCAGCGACGACTCGCCGCTGTCGCGTCGCACCCACGAGGCCCTCGTCCGCGCCTGCCGGCTGATCGAGCGCACCCAGAACGAAGAGGGCGGCTGGCGCTACAACCCCGTTCCGTTCGACGCCGACGTCTCGGTCACCATCTGCCAGATCATGGCCCTGCGCTCGGCCCGCAACGCCGGCATCGAGATCCCCAAGTCCGTGATCGACAAGGCGGTGGACTACGTCCGCCGCTGCCAGAACCCCGACGGCGGCTTCATGTACCAGTTGCCCAGCGGCATGTCCGCCTGGCCCCGCTCGGCCGCCGGCGTCTCCTCGCTGTACTACGCCGGTGTCTACAAGGACGACGCCCTGACCAAGGGCATCGACTACCTGCTCCGCAACGCCATGCCCGACTCGCCCGGCCGAAGCGACTCGCACTACTGGTACGGCAAGTACTACACCGCCCAGTCGATGTACCTCGCCGGCGGTGAACCGTGGGCCCGCTTCTGGCCCGCCACCCGCGAGGAACTCCTCCGCACCCAGCAGCCCTCGGGCCTGTGGACCGACCCCAGCATCGGCACTGCGTACGGAACCTCCATGGCGCTGATCGTCCTGCAGATGCCCAAGCGCTACCTGCCCATCTTCCAGAAGTGAGCACCGTGCACACACCGCTGCCATCCACGCCGTCTGTCCCCGCATGCCACCCGCGCGTTCGCTCGGCCGAGCGGACGCTGGCCTTGGCGCTTGTTCTGGCCGCCGGCGGGCCGCTGCTCGCCCAGTCGGCCGGTGCTCCGCCCAAGCCTGCCGCCCCGGCCGCCTCGCCCGCCCCGGCCGCAGCCGGCACGCCCACTCCGCAGCCGCAGCGCGTCTCCCGATACGTGCTGATTGATCGCGACTTTCAGACCCGGCCGGTCCGCACCTTGATGGGCATCCAAGGCCCGGCCGACCGCCCGCTGCTCCGCATCGCCGATGCGGACGGCGTGCCCGCCGACCTGCCATTGGCCGACACCGCCGCCCTGGTGCCGACCCACTGGTGGACCGACGATGCCGTCCTGGTCAGCCCCTTCGCGGTTCAGGTGGTCAAGACGCCGCGGGTTGGTGCCGCGGCCGCCGACGGCTTCGGCCCGCCCGATCGCCCGGCGGGCGAGGCCCCGGTGACATCCGGCCCGCCGCCCCGGTTGCGGGCCCAACTTGATCCGGCCCGCAGCCTGCTGGTGCTGGCTGACGGTTCCCGCTTCGCCGGCGTGTGGTTCGCCCCCGGCCCCACGCCCGAGGCCCTGCTGTGGAGCGGGCCCGAGCAGCAGGTGGCCACCGTGCCGCTGGATGCGGTGGCGGCGTACTACCGCCTGTCCACCGACTTTGCCAGCACGGCCCCGGACGCAACGCCCGGCGGCAGCGACAGCCTGACCCTGCTCAACGGCGACCGGCTGGAGGGCTTCATCGCCGCCATTGAACCCGCCGGCGATGCCGAGCCCCAACGGGCCAACGAGAAGGCCAACGACAACGCCGGCGAGCAGCCCGCCGCCCCCGTAGCGGCCGCCCAGCCCGTCTCGGCCGCCGGCAAGGTGGTGATCGAGACCCGTTCGGGCGAGAGCGCCCGCAGCAAGACCTCGGTGCTGGTGGACCGTGTTCGCCGCATGACCGTCGGCTCCACGCCCAAGCCGCTGCCCCCGGTCGCTGTGTGGACGGCCGACGGCAGCGTGATCGCCGGCGACGCCGCCGGCGACGCCGCCGGGTTGGCCATCCCCGGCCCCACCGGCGTGCTGATCCGCAGCCCGCTGCTGCCCTCGCGGCCCATCTCCATCCCCGTCACCGACCTGATCGCCCTGACCACCGGCGCCGTCCGTGTGCAGCCCCTGGCCTCGCTGCAGCGCAGCGGGGTGGACGTGGTTGTTGGCTCGCCGCTGGCGCCGCTGGGTGCGTCAGACGTGGTCATCACCGGTCCGGCCCGGGCGGACTTCGTGCTCCCGGCCGACCTTGGCCCCGGCGTGTTCGGCGCGACGGTCATCCTGCCTGAGGATTCCCGCGTGTGGGGCGATTGCACGGTGAAGGTGGAACTGCTTGGCCAGCGCCCGGCCGACACCGTGACCCTCGCCTCGGTGAGTGTGGATGGTTCGTCGCCGGTGGCACGGTTCACCGCCCGCCTGCCCGCCGCCGGCGGCAGCGGAACCCGGACCCTGCGGCTGGTCGTCGCCGACGGCCCGGCGGGTCGCGGACCGGTGCAGGATGTGGTGGTGCTCCGCCGGGCGATGATCATCGCTGACCGCTGAACTTCGCCCGCTGGTCTGATCAACGCAACTTGAGCGTCGCCAGGCTCAGCACCACCAGCAGCACGGTGACGATCCACAGCCGCGTGACCACCTGCGGCTCGGGCCAGCCCAGCCGGTGCAGGTGGTGGTGATACGGGGCGCACAGGAAGATGCGTTTGCCCTTGGTGGCCTTGAAGTACCCCACCTGCAGCACCACGCTCCCGATCTCGGCCAGGAAGATGCCGCACATGGCCAGCACGATGATCTCCTGCCGCACCACCATGGCGATGTAGCCGATCAGCCCGCCGAGGGCCAGCGAGCCGGTGTCGCCCATGAAGACCGCGGCCGGCGAGCAGTTGAACCACAGGAAGCCCAGGCACGCGCCCATCATGGCGCCGGCCACCACCGCCAACTCATCGGTCTGGGGCACGAAGGGCACCAGCAGGTAATGCGCCCAGCCCTGCGTGCCGGCGATGGCCGCCAGCAGCAGCAGCCCGAGCGAGACCGTCGCCGTGCAGCCGGCGGCCAGGCCGTCCATGCCGTCGGTGATGTTCACCGCGTTGGAGAGCCCGGCGATCATCAGCACGCCCAGCACGATGTACAGCCCCATCGGCAGATACCACAGGCCGTCGGCGACGGTGCCGATGCCGCTCTCGTAGGTCTTCTGGAACGGCAGGCAGAGCACGTGGGCCATCGAGCCGTCGAGCGCTGGGGCCGGGGCGCCGTCGGCTGGGGGTTCCAGTCGGCCGTGGTTGAACGCGAAGTAGGCCACCAGCACGCCCAGGCCGAACTGGAAGACCAGCTTCTCCCAGCCGTAAAGCCCCTGCCGGCCGCTGCCCCGCGTCTGCGCGGTGAGCTTGAGCCAGTCGTCAAAGCCGCCCAGCACCGCCAGCCACAGCATCACCACGATGGCCAGCAGCACGTAGAAGTTGCTCAGGTTGGCCAGCGTCAGCGTGGTCGCCAGGATCGACCCGACGATCAGGATGCCGCCCATGGTGGGCACGTCCTTCTTGCTGTAGGCGATCTCGCGCAGGGCGGCCGCGTCGGTCACGCCGGCGTCGCCGATCTTCTTCTCGCGCAGCCAGCGGATGGTCCGCCGGCCCAGGGCCAGCACCACAAAGAAGGCCATCACGGCGGCGAAGAACGCGCGGAACGCGTTCTGGTCCAGCACCTGCAGGACCCAGTACAGCCCCCACTGGACGGCCACTTCCCGGCCGAACAGGTCAAACAGGGTGAACACGCAGAGCCTCGGGGGTTCGGGTGGAAGGAACAGGACCGCCTGCGCTCACGCGGGGGCGACGGGCGGTGAGGATGTTCAGCAGTTTCTCCAGCCCCATGCGGCGCGAGCCCTTGAGCAGCACGACCGTCGGCCCGGATGAGGCCAGGTGCAGCAGCTCGTCGGCCAGCGCTTCAGTGGCCTGTGCATCCCAGCGGGGCACGTGCCGCACCCGCTGGTGCCCGGCGGCGACGGCCGCCTGCGCGCCCGTGCCCGACTGCTCGCCCACGAAGACCAGATGGTCACCCGCGGCGGTCAGCACCGAGGCGGCGGTCAGGCCCACGTCGCGGTGGCCGGCGGCGGCGGCGGAGCCCAGTTCGAACATGTCGGCCAGCACCGCGACGCGGCGACGGGTACTGCCGCCGTTGCAACCGGATGCGGGCATCACCGCCGGGAACACTTCGGCGAAGGTGCCCAGCGAGGCCAGCACCGAATCGGGGTTGGCGTTGTACGCGTCGTTGACCACCCACAGGCCGCCGTCCAGGTCGTGCGCCTGCCAGCGCATCTCCGGCGGGCGGCAGCACAGCAGCCCCTCGGCGATGACCTTGTCGGACAGCCCGAAGCGGCGGCCCACGGCGATGGCCGCCAGCGCGTTGGAGGCGTTGTGCCGCCCCACCAGCGGCACGATGAACGCCTGCGGGTGGCCGTTGTGGCTCAGGCGGATCGCCGGCTGGTCGGCGATGAGCGTGTGCGAGAAGTCGGTCAGCCGCAGGTCGGCGTCCGGGGCCTGGCCGAAGGTGATCACCGAGGGCGCCGGCTTGAGCAGGTCGCGCAGGTGCGGGGAGTCCGCGGTGACGATGCCGACGCCGCCGGGCCGCAGCGCCGTGAGGATGGCCGCCTCCTCGCGGGCCACGCCGGCCAGATCGCCCAGGAACTCCAGGTGTTCGCGTCCGATGGACGTGATCACCGCGATGTCGGGCGAGCACAGCGATCCCAGGGCGGCGATTTCGCCGGGGTGGTTGGTGCCCACCTCGCAGATGATGTACTGGTGCCCGGGCCGGGCCCGCAGCAGCGTCAGCGGCACGCCGATGTCGTTGTTGAAGGACTTCTCGCTGGCGACGCCCGAGAGCGTGGCGCCCAGCACCGCGTCGATCAGCCGCACGGTGGTGGTCTTGCCGTTGGACCCGCACACCGCGATGACCTTGGCCCCGCCCGCCCCCAGCAGCGTGCGCCAGGCGGCGGCGATCCGGCCCAGGGCCTTGCGGGTGTCCTGCACGCGGAGCACCCACAGCCCGCCCTTGCGGCCGGAGTTTTCCGCGGCGGCGCTCAGTTCCGCCAGCCGGGCGGCGGGCAGGTCGCGGTCGATGATCAGCAGGGCGGCCCCGGCGCCGGCGGCCTGGGTGAGAAAGTCGTGCCCGTCGAAGCGGTCGCCCTTGAGGGCCAGGAAGACCTGCCCGGGCTCGATGGCGCGGCTGTCGATGGTCAGCGCGGTCAGGTTGACTGCCGACGGCTGCGTGTCGGTCGGGCGGGCCAGCCACACCGGGGCCGGGCACGCGGCCCGCACCTGTTCAACGGTCATGAAGCTCAAGCCGGGTCCTTTCTGGCGGGCGCATGCCGGGGCACGCTCACCGGCCCGAGGGCCGGCGAGGTGACGGGGATGCCCCGGGCCGCCAGGGCGGCGCGGGCGTGCTCGCGGTCGTCGAAGTGGATCTTGGTTACCCCGCCGCTGCCGTCGGGGAGAATCTGGTAGTCCTCGTGTCCCTTGCCGGCGATCAGCAGGGCGTCGCCGGGCTTGGCCTCGGCGACGGCCAGGGCGATGGCGGCGGCACGGTCGGGCTCAACGGTGACCTTGTGCCGCTGGGAGGCGGGCACGCCGGCGAGGATCTGCTCGAGGATGACGCGGGGGTCTTCGGTGCGCGGGTTGTCGCTGGTGACGATCACGCGGTCGGCCCCTTCGGCGGCCAGAGCGCCCATCTTGGGCCGCTTGGTGCGGTCCCGGTCGCCCCCGCAGCCGAAGACGACCGTCAGCCGCCCGGGCGTACCGCCCTCGCCGGGCTGAGCGCCGGCGGCGGCCTGACGCAGCGCGGTGCGAAGGACCTTGATCACGCGGCCCAGCGCATCGTCGGTGTGGGCGTAGTCCACGTAGCAGGCCAGGGGCGAGGCCGGGGTGGTGACGGGCTCGAGCCGTCCGGGCGGGGCGGAGACCTTCTCCAGACCGGCGGCGACGGCCTCGGGGGCCAGGCCCATGGCGTGGGCGGCGGCGGCGGCCTGCAGGGCGTTGTAGACGTTGTGCTCGCCGATCAGCGGGAGGGTGAGGCGCCAGGGCGTGGGGAACGGCCCTTGGATCTGCACGACGGTGCGGCGGGCGTCGGCGGAGAGGACGGCGGCGTGCCAGTCGGGCGCGGGGGCGCCGGTGCTGGGGCGAGACCGCAGCGAGCAGCGGACGATCTTGGCGCGGCAGTCGCGGACCATGCGGGCGGCCCACGGGTCGTCGGCGTTGATGACCGCGACGGCGTCGGGCGACAGATCGGAGAACAGCATCGCCTTGGCGGCGGCGTAGTTCTCCATCGTGCCGTGATAGTCCAGATGGTCGTGCGTGAGGTTGGTGAAGACGGCGGTCTGGAACCGCAAGGCGCCGACGCGGCGCTGGTGCAGGGCGTGGCTGGAGGCCTCGATGGCGGCGGCGGTGCAGCCGCACTCGAGCATGCGGGCCAGCGTGCGGCTGATCTCCAGGCTGGGCGCGGTGGTCAGGCTGGCGGGGGCGATCTCTGAGCCGTCGTCGATCAGCACGGTGCCCATCAGCCCGCAGCGGCGGTGGGCGGCGTTGAGCAACTGGTGGATCAGGAAGGTGATGGTGGTCTTGCCGTTGGTGCCGGTGACCCCGCAGAGGGTCAGACGCGAGCTGGGCTCACCATAGAAGCGTTCGGCCAGACGGGCGGTGGCCAGCGAGATGTCGGGCGTGAGCAGCAGGGTGCCGCCGGGCGGCAGGGCCAGCGGCAGGGTGCCGGCGGCGGCCGGCGGGGCCTCGACCAGCACGGCGACGGCTCCGGCGGCGACGGCGGCCGGGGCGTACGCGCGGCCGTCGAACTTGTCGCCCTTGCGGGCGACGAACAGCGAGCCGGGCATGACCGAGCGGGAGTCCTCGGTGATGTCGCAGATGCGGACCGGCGGAGCGACACCGTGGGCGCCGGGCGGGGCCGAGCGTCGGATGTCCAATCCGGAGATGAGCGTGTCCAAGTCCATGACCGCTCCAGAGCAGGGGGTGATTGCGCCGGAGTGTATCTGGGCGGGCAGCGCCGTCGAGGGCCCGGGGGCACGAATGATGGGGGAGCCATGAACCCCGACGACGAAGTGTGCCTGTGCTTCCACGTTTCCCTGCGGAAGGTGCGGGCGTTCCTGCAGCGGGAGAACCCGCCGGTGGCCTCGCTGATCAGCGAGTGTCTGGGTGCCGGCACCGGGTGCGGCTGGTGCGTGCCGTTCCTGAGGCACCTGCACGACTGCCATGTCGAGGGCAAGCCGGTGGACCTGAAGGTCAGCCCGGAGGAGTACGCCCGGACGCGGCTGGTCTACCGCAGCAGCCAGGTGCGGGACCCGGATGTGGTGCGGCGGGCGACCGGGGAAGAGGAGCCGGGAGCGGGGGCGGCCGGGGACGAGGGCGGGCCGGATGGGGTCGGGGCGGATGGGAAAGAACAAGGGCCGCGGCCTGTGTGAGGCGCGGCCCTTGGGGTTGGCGTGTGCGGCAGGTTGGGGTGCGGCCGGGGCCCGTCGGGGCTGGCTGGGGGGCTCAGGCGTCGATCTTGCGGAGCGAGAGGCCGTACTCGGCCAGCTTGTTGCGCAGCTCGGTGAGCGAGGTGGCGCCGAAGTTCTTGACGCCGAGCAGTTCGGCCTCGGTGTGGGAGATGAGGTCGCCGAGGGTCTGGATGGAGAGCAGCTGCAGGGCGCGGCGGGCGCGAACCGAGAGGTTCAGCTCGCTGACGCCCTTGCCCAGGATGGCCTCCTGGTTGGTGCCCTTGAACTGGTCGATCATCTGCTTGCGGGCGACGCGGTGGGCCTCGTCGCGGCCCTGGCCCAGGCGCAGGCCCTTGGCGGCGAGCATCTGGCGGATTTCGGCCAGGGAGTTCTCGCCGAAGTTCTTGTAGGAGAGGAGCTCCGCCTCGGTGGCGCGAACCAGGTCGCCCAGGGTGCGGATGTTCATCTTCTTCAGGCAGGTACGGGCCCGGACGGAGAGCTCGAAGTCGGTGACCGGGGTGTCCAGCAGCGCGTTGCGCTTGAACTTGTCCTTCTCCAGGTCGTCCTCGATCTTCTCGCCCTTGGAGGCGAGCACGTCCTTCATGTAGAGCTTGGCGCGGGCGTGGTTGGGATCGGTATCGAGAATCTGCTTGAGCAGCCGCTCGGCCATGGCGTAGTCGCCGGCGTCCTCGTGCATGACGGCCAAGTTCAGCAGCAGGTTGATGGGCGCCGGGCCCTGGGCGTAAGCCTTTTTGTACGTCTCGAGGGCGAGGTTCTCCTCGCCGGCCAGATCGAAGCGGAAGGCTGCCTGGAAGAGCAGGGCGACGTCGGAGGAATCGGCTTCCACGGCGTGGCGGTAGAAGTCGACCGCGGCCTCGGTGTTGCCTTCGGCCATGGCCTTCTCGGCCTGGGCGGCCAGGGCCTTGGCCTTCTGGGCGTCACGCCGAACTTCATCACCACCGATCACCGCGTCGAGCGAGCTGGTCGCCGTGGACATTGCAGACTCCGGGAGTTGGCCAACCGTCATGCGAAGCACCGTGCGTCCGGCACGAGAACCGGCCTGGGAAGCCCTCAGGCAGGGAGATTCGCAGCAGGGGACAAGTTTAGGCGCGCAGGCTGTTTGGTGAAAGTGCGGGAGTTCGGCTGGTGGGTTGGCATGGTCGGCGGTTGTGTTTGGGTGCGGTACGGATGACGGGCCGGCCGGTCCGGTTCAGAGCGTGAAGCCGCCGGGGTACTTGGCGGCGGTCTGCACGGCCAGGCGGCGGACCTCTTCAGCCAGGGCGGGTGGGGAGATGACGGTGGCGTGCGGGCCTTGGGCGAGGACCCACCACTTGATCTCATCCAGGCCGGCGACGCGGCAGGTGAAGTCCACGGTGCCGTCGGGGTTCTCGATGGTCTCGGCGGTCTTGTGCCAGCGGGTCTCAGCGATGCCCCGGCCGAAGGATGGGTCAAAGCGGATGCGGATGTCGTAGTCGGTCTCGCCCCGGATGAACGACCAGGCGTTGCCCAGGAAGGCGTCGACGGAGAAGTTGGCGGGGATCTCGAACGGCTCGGTGGTGGGCTTGACGGAGGTGAAGCGGGTGAGCTTGAGCTGGCGGATGGTGTTGTGGCGGGAGTGGTGGCCGATGGTGTACCAGGCACGCTGGTTGAAGATCAGCACATAGGGGTGGAAGGTGAACGGTTCGGACTCGCCGGAGCGGGACTCGTACCCGCAGAGGACGGCTTGCCGCTGCGCGATGGCGGCCTGCAGGGTGCGGTAGACGTCGGAGGCCTGGGAGGCGTCGGCGGCGGGGCCGGTGCGGATGGCGACGTTGTTGGAGATGCGGGCGACCTCGTCGCGGACGGCGGCGGGGAGCCCGGCCTGTACCTTGGACAGGGCGCGAAGGGCGGCGCCGAGGTTCTCGAACTGCTCGGCGCGGGCGAGCTCGCCGGCGAGGACGACCAGGGCCAGGGCCTCCTCGTGGGTGAGCTGGACGGGGGGCAGGAAGAAGTCGGCCTGGATGCGGTAGCCCTTGGCATTGTGGTCAAAGGCAATCGGCACGCCGCCCCGGACCATCTCTTCCAGGTCGCGGTGGATGGTGCGCTCGGTGACGGCGCAGGCGGAGGCCAGGTCGGCGACGGTGACGTCGGGCCGCGATTGCACGAGGGTGATGATCTTGAGGAAGCGTCCGACCCGGCTGATGGCGTCGGAGGTGGGGCCGTCGCTGGTGAGGGGCTTGCTCATGGGTGGTGCGGGCGTGTGCGGCGAGTGGGCGTTTGGTGGAGGGAACAGGGCGGGCGGGTCAGCCTCGGCCGAAGAGGCGTTCAAGGTCGCGGATGGTCAGGCGGATGGAGGTGGGGCGGCCGTGCGGGCAGTTGCTGGCGCGTTCGATGGACTCGCGCATGGCCAGCAGTTCGGCGAGTTCCAGGTCGGTCAGGCGGTCGCCGGCCTTGACGGCGGCCTTGCAGGCCATCATGTCCAGTACGTCGCGGAGGGCCTCTTCGGTGGTGGCCTGGTCGGCGTTGGCCGGGCCGAGGTTGGGGTTGACGGCGGGGTTGACGCCGAGCTGCTCGGCGGCGGCTTTCTCGAGCAGTTCGCTGAGGAAGCCGCCGGGCTCGACGTTGCGTTCAAACAGGAAGGTGGGGAAGGCGCGGATGGCGACGGCCTGGGGGGAGAACTGCTCGGCGGTGATGCCGATGCGGGCGAAGAGGTCGCGCAGGCCGTCCAGGGCCTCGATCTGGCGTGCGTCGGCCTTGACGATCACCGGCGTGAGCAGGGGCTGCGACTCGAGCGCGGCGCGGGAGACGCGGGCGAGGAGTTTCTCGAACATGACCCGCTCGTGCAGGGCGTGCTGATCGATGATGACCACGCCGTGTTCGTCCTGGGTGATCAGGAAGGCGTTGTGGATCTGCAATGCGCCCGAGACGGGCGCGAGATCGGCCAGCAGGGGCGGCGAGGCAGCGCTGGGCAGCAGCGGGGTGCCGGCGGCGGGCGGGGCTGTGAGCGGGCCGGTGGGCGCGGTGCTGGGGAGCGGAATGTCGGAGACCGCGGCACGGATGCCGGAGAAACTCAGCCGGCCCTGGCCGGGGTCGGCAGCGGCGGCGCGGAAGTAGTCGGCGAAGGCCTGCGCGGAGATGACGCGCGGGGCGGCGGCCTGGGTGGGCGAATCGCTGGATGAGGCGGACAGGCCGGCGGGGGGTGCCCCGAAGCGGGGCGGAGAGGCCGCCGGCAGAATGCCCCGGGCGCCGAAGACCGAACTGGGTCCGCCCCCGAAGCCGGTGCCGCCGGGGGCGCCCAGCGTGGGTGTGAGGTCGGCCAGTTGCAGGGCCTTCTTGACAGACCGAAACAGGGCCTGGTGCACGGCGGAGGAATCGCGGAAGCGGACCTCGGCCTTGGCGGGGTGCACGTTTACGTCCACCCGGGCGGGATCAATGTCGATCATCAGCACGGCGGTGGGCCAGCGGCCGGGCTCGATGAGGCCTCGGAAGGCCTCGCGGACGGCGTGCTGCATCACGCGGTCGCGCACGGCGCGGCCGTTGACGAACAGGTGCATGGCGGCGCCGGTGGCGCGGGCCAGCGAGGGCTTGCCGATCAGCCCCCAGAGCGTGAGCAGGTTGGCGGTGTCGATGGCGTCGGCGTGGACCTCGAGCAGTTCGCTTTCAAGCTCTTCACCGAGCACGGCGAGGCAGCGCTGGCGCGGATCGTGCCGCGGGGGCAGGTCGAGCACCACCTTGCCGTCGGTGATGGCCTTGAAGCCAACGTGGGCGTGGGCGAGGGCCAGTTCGCGGACGACATCCAGGCAGCGGCCCTGCTCGGTGGCGGGGGTCTTGAGGAACTTGCGGCGGGCCGGGGTGTTGAAGAAGAGGTTGCGGACGGTGACCGATGTGCCCACCGGGCCGGAGGCGGGGCGGACGGGCTGGAGCACGTCGCCCTCGGCGGCGATCTCGGCAGCGGCCGGCTGCTGGGCCGTGCGCGAGCGGATGGTGATGCGGGAGACGGAGGTGATGGAGGCCAGGGCCTCGCCCCGGAAGCCCATGGTGCCGACGCGGTCGAGGTCCTCGACGCTGGTGAGTTTGCTTGTGGCGTGGGCGGCCAGGGCCAGGGCCAGTTCGGCCTCGGGGATGCCGACGCCGTCATCGGAGATGCGGACCAGTTCGATGCCGCCGTGCTCGAGCTCGACGGTGATGCGGGTGGCGCCGGCATCGAGACTGTTTTCGACGAGTTCTTTGACCACCGAGGCGGCGCGTTCAACGACCTCGCCGGCGGCGATCTGGTTGGCCAGCAGCGGGGGCATGACCCGGATGGGGCGGCGGTCGGTGTCAGCCAAGGTGGGGAGGGGTTCAGTCGGAATGGCGGGGGCGGGGGTGGGG
>Ga0068872_10000529_pt1 | contig 32233 bp, 79 predicted proteins | sample NOAtaG_7_FD_66441 | JGI IMG/M metagenome (GOLD analysis project Ga0068872, IMG submission 66441) | Freshwater lake microbial communities from Lake Erie, under a cyanobacterial bloom - NOAA_Erie_Diel1S_2200h metaG | ecosystem: Environmental > Aquatic > Freshwater > Lake | place: USA: Ohio, Lake...
CAACGAGATACAGACAATATCGTAGTCTACCTTTAAGATACTCCACTCTAGTTTCTAGAGATAGCTTAATAGGACTAACATCCTTGTACATAGTGTACCCCATAGACTTGTACTTAGCAATCCAAAGAGCTATCGATATCTTCATAGACTCTGGACTAGTTTCTAGAACTACTAGCTTTAGATTCCTAAGATCATTCTTCATAGTCTTGTATTCTCCACTAGTCTTTATTTCATCCAGAATTCGTCCTAGATGCATGAGAGCATTGGTACTACCAAACACCTGAGCTAACATCTGCGACTCATTGACAAGGCAATAGACTAAGCTAGTAGACATCTGAGACAGTGTTTCTAGAGACAATCCTTGTATATCTAATAGATGGTCCAACTTCTGTAAGTCATTCATACATATCAAGTTGTTAATAGAACTCAATACAATGAACTACATAACAGATGGTCCAATTTACCCTATTAGATCAAATATACAAGAGATGAGAGAAGGGTAGAGTTTCTAGATGAGATTTTATATATGGTTGTATGAGTGTACGTCCACGATCTCTCTTCCAAAATCAACATAGGGGGGGTCAACGAATCCAGTTGACCATACAAAACCCGAACAGCCTATTACAATTTAGATTTCCTAACAATTACGTTGGCATAGATCCTGCTATAGCAAACAGTGTGCCAAGAGTCTATGAGCAAGATTCGTGCCAAGTGCATTTGGCTACTCAGTGGATAGTCAATGACTACTCAATGGATAGCCAATAGTTATCCACCAACTTATCCACCAGATCGTAGAGTTATCCACCAGATGAGGGAGCATGGGGAATATCAATGAGATTAGTTTAGTGATAGTCTACTTCTATCATCTATGATTATCATTTATCCATTCATTTAGTTTATCCATCTTTTTAGTTGACACCTCATCTGGTCTACTATATATAGATGCAATGAAACACATCATTATTAGTTTACTTATATCGTTTGTCACTCTTTTCGCTGTAATGGCTGCCACGCAGCGTTTTGCTAGTATACTCGTGTCAATGCCTCACTAATCAGATCATGGGCTTAAATCGCCTTATAAAGCAAAGCCATTCAACTAATATCGTTGTGGCTGTCTATTTTGTATACACTGTCTAAAGTCTATACACTTTTTACCCTCAACTAATATCATTGATATGTAATGATTACGCTATGTTATAGCTTGGCACAGCCTATGCATTATTAATCTGTAACGGGGAGTTAACCCGAGGGAGTTAGAATATGAGTAAACAAGAAGCTGTTAATGAAATCAATTTATTGAAACAAAAAATGCTAAATGATAACTTGACTCAAATCGAATATAATCGCTGCCTAGTTGCATTGATTGCATTATATGAGTCTGCATTAAACCCAAAAGTAGAGGAGTAATACAATGAAAACAGTTTATCAAGTTGGTTATAGTTCAGACAACAATTGGGTATACTTGGCAGAGTCAACGCTTTCCGTTGAAGAGGCTCGCAACGAATTGCATAGCATTCTACGCGCCGAGTCGTGCTATCAATCGGAATGGTTGAATAATTTTAGATATGTTGAAACTAAATACATTGAGGAGATCAACTAAATGAAACAGGTTGAGCTTGAAATGTGGACACTCAAATATCAATTTGATTCGTTGATGCGTCAACTAATGACATGTAACGACTCTACTAAACGAAAAGAGTTGCAGGAGTCAATGGCTTCGGTTACTCGTAAACTAGATAAGTTGAATAAGGAGAACTAAATGAAATCACTTAAGAAAGAATTCCCAAATCAAGTATATTCGTTGAATGCGCCAGCCAGCTCATATTCAACTGAAATCCTTAAGTCTGAACTAAAATCGTTGAGACGCTGCTGGATGATCAACTTGAAATTAAATCACACTAAATCAGTTGATTCACTAATGAAGTGTATAAACGAAATTAGTGGAGAACTTAAACTAAGATCATCACAAGGAGTAAAGTAAATGAATAACGTTGTATATGTAGACTTTAAACAAAAAGCGTTGAAACCATACAATAAACGAGAATCGTTGAAAACTAAATGGGATAGAGTTGATCAACTAGATAAGTGGATTACTTCAACGTTAACCATTAAACAATTTGATCAGTATACAAAATCAACTAATTTCATGGTGCGCGCTCAATCTTTAAAAAAGATAACTAAATCATTTAAGTTGAACAAGCATGCAAGCGAAATGATTGACCTTATCAACGAAATTCGTTTAGAACAAAATACAATGGAAAAGGTTTACACTTCCAATGATGTGCCTTTTTAATAGACACTTGACTAAACTTTTGACACCTAAAAGGTCTCTATTCAAATATAACGTCGTATAAGCTGGCACAGCACGTGCAATATAGTAAGTCAGGAGATAACAAAAAATGAAACAACTAATCAAACGCAAAAACAAATTTTCCAAAAACATCCACCACGTATTGAGCCTAGCTAATTCAACGGATTTCGTTGAGGGTGAGAAGTGGTATCGCGACGCTCGATTGTATAGTTTTGAACTATCAAAAAAGTATGGCATTTCTTTTCGCAAAGTGTGCGCAATTCTCGCAGCGTTATCGCCAAGAAACAAGTGGCAACGAAACAAGGAAGATGCTGAAACGCTCATTCAAGAGTGTCTTGGTTTAATCCCTTATGGGAAATTTGCAACTTACGGCGCAATGGTAGACAAGGCGCGTAAAGTGTTTCATTCAAAAGTTGATAGTATCCAAACAATGTTAAAAATTCTTAACGGTCAAAAAATTTCAGCTTTTTTCCTTAATATCTATGATTCTAATAGTCAATGTGTGACAGTAGATAGCTGGATTCAACTAATTTCATTGGGCGAATACCTTGCGGTAGATAAACGACCGTCGTTGACTAAAACCGATTACAAGTTGATTGAGGAAACCATCAAAGAACTTGCCTCAACTAAAAAGGTTGCGCCTCCAGTAATGCAAGCTGTTCTATGGATTTCGTTTAAAAGAATGACGGAACAAAAAGATTTCAACTAGAAAGGTTTAATTTATGGAAATGTTATATACTATTTACTTTTTTGATGGCACAAAAATTGATCTGAAAACTTCAGATAATGAAATTCACATTCTACTAGAAAAGTGTAATGATTCAATTGAAAGCATTGAATTAGCGTAAAGGATTTTAACTAAATGAAATTAACTGAATTAAGGAAAATGGTTGAACTTGCACAAAATGGCACAAGAGAAGATAAACTATTAGTGTTTAATTACTTAATCGATCAAGTTGAATTAAATGAACAGTTAAATTTTGGTGAACGAAAATTGTTGAGCGCATTGCGCGACGAACTTTTAAATGAAAATTGTTTACTCCAAAAGTCGGACTAGTTACCCGACTTCCTTTCAACGAATTCCGTTGATGCAAGAAATTGTGTCAACGGTTTTTGTTTATTTAACTACTCAACTAAATTCGTTTAATGATTCAATGATTTTCGTTGAGCGTTTATTTTTCGATTTAAGGGCATGATCTTTTTTAGTGGTGGAAGTATTACTATTAAAAAAACTATCGGGAAATCGAAACGTCGCGCAAATTTTTGTATTATATCGTTGTCTAAACATATTTTGAAACTATACTATCAGAACTATACAAAAAACTCGGAAAGTGTAAAAAATATAGTCAATCGGCTAATTTTTACACACCGAAAACTTGTCAGACTCATTTTAAAGGTGTTACAGACTGGCATGGTGCATGCATTATATAATATCAGAAAAGGTAGGAAGTAAAAATGAATAAAACAGAAGTAAATGTATACTATTTGAATATAAACGGACTATTCGGAAGAAACCGAAAAGTTAAACGAGAAGTGTTTAGTCTTATTGAGAAACCTTTTGATGCGCCGATTTTAGGAGAAGATGCGCTTGACTTACTGGTATCAATGAAATTAAATGATATTAAACTAAAATACGGTAAAGCTAGTGTTACAATGAATAAAGTTACAATAGAAAACGATAATGGTATAATCATTAGAAGTCAATTACTTCACTTTAATGTTGCGCCGATCAAAACTTATGAAATCAAACAATAAAAAGGAGAAAATAAAAATGAATAAAGTAAATACAACGAAAAAGGTTTATCAAGTGTGGCGTAATGTTCCATCATGGACAAAAAAAGGTGAAACGGAAAGCATTGTATATAAAGAATGCGAAACGCTTACAGATGCTGGATATTTTCAATTTGAACTAATTAAAGCCGGAAATGAAACTTGGCTACAAATTGTCGAAAATATTAACAAGTGACCAAAACTTAGACACTCTTTTAAGCTCATTTCAATTATAACACTGTTAAACTTGGCATGCAGCATGCAATATATACTAATAACAATAGGCGATAAGCCGGAACGGAATGAAACATGAATACTGAAATCACGACACTAGACACGAAACTCGAAACACTATCAAATAAATACAAGGTGGCATCAACTAAAGCCATTGCGCAAAAATTTAAAGATTTAGGGTTTACTGTAGATAAGTATCAAGAGGCAAAAGTTAGACGCGCATCTAAAAAAGGATACCAAAAGCATCTTGTAACATTGTCAAACGACACGCTATTAGGTGGAACTAAAAACGGAACTAAATTGCAAGTGTTAGTCACTAATAGTCATGATGGAACTTCTAGTCTAGTTATCCAATTGGGAGTCTATCGCTTTGCATGCGCTAACGGCTTAATTGTAGGCGAAACTTTTGAAAAAATTAATATTCGACACACTGGAGATATTGTCGAAAAAATTGAAGAGAATGTAATGAGAATCGTTGCACAAGCGAATCGATTGAATGATGTACTTGAAAAAATGAAATCGACACAACTTGACGCGGAAAAAACACGAGAATTTTTTGATCGTGCGGTAAAATTGCGATACGAGAATAAAACATCAAGTGACGTGGAAATTCCAGTATTGCGCGAAGCCGATGAAGGAAACAATGTATTCAACCTTTTTAATAGAGTACAAGAATCGTTGATTCGTGGTGGACAAAAGGCAAAAAATAAACGCGGAAATCTGAGAACAGTTAAGGAAGTAACGTCAATTGATACTCTTAAGCGTATTAATGAGGGTTTATTTGATCTAGCCGTAGAATATTCAAACGCGGCATAATTTCCTAATAGAGAGTATTTAAACGAAGTCCGTTGACCTGCTGGGTTGACGGGCTTTTTTGTTTTTAAACGCTTGAAATTCCCTTGATGCAATTACCCTAGTCTTCCTTTTCATGGTCAGAAATCGAAACGTCGCTCAAATTTTTGGGCATTATAGAACACTTTAAACGCGCTTTAAAATGTCTTATAAAACACCATATTGTAAAAAGTTTAGACACCTGTATACTATTTACATACCTATCCTGTATTATCTCGAATATAAGCGGCGCACAGCTTGGCACAGTCAATGCATTATAGTAATACAAGAACGGTAAGCAAGCCGAACGGAGAATTAAATGCTATACACATTATTATATACATGCAAAGATTGTAACTTACAATGGGAAGACATTTTCGAAGAAAAGTATGGAGAATGTGATGATGAATGTGAAAATTGCGGAAAAGCAATGACACCTATTAAAAATGAATGGAGAAAATAAAATGAAACGTATTATCACAATGAATATGGGAAAAGGTGAAATGATTCGAATGGTTTTTCACAATGATTCCGGTCACGAATGGTTATCATGTAAAAAGAAACTATTAAATGATCTAGGTTTATCGGAAAAGATTAGTGCATTTTCTTATCAAAAGGGAAAAACTGCATACTTAGAAGGAGATCTTGACGCTCAAATTTTAATCGAAAAGTTAATGCAAGAAAATTATTCTTTTTTAATAGTTGACGGCGCATATCGTAGAAGCTCACCTATTAGAAATTACGAAAGGTTTACAAAATGAGTGAAGAAAATTTTACAGTGTTTACAGCCAAAAAAACTTTTGATACTTCACTCGGTACAATTCGAGTATATTCTAAAAGCGACGGAATGACAATAGGAAGCGCGGAAAATGAAATAGATGCTTTACTTGATGCATTAAAGTACAAGGAACAAAGACAACGATATTATCAAAATAAATACAATAATCTTTTAAAAAGACTCGAAACGGCACAACTTGTATTGTTAGAAGAAGTTAACGAACATTGTGATTGTAAAGAATATTAAGGAGAAAAAGAAATGAATAATACAAAAACAAAAGGTACAGTAAAATGGTTTAACGACGCAAAAGGATACGGCTTTATTAGTACAGAAACGATCAACGATATTTTTGTACACTATAGCGCAATTATAACCGACGGGTTTAAGACACTATCAGAAGGCGAAACGGTAGAATTCGAATTGAAGCTTGACAAAAAAGGAAGTCCGCAAGCTTGGGAAGTGACAAAGGAACAATATGAAGGATGAAATGAATTTAGTTGAATTAGAAGCTCACCTTGTAACACTCGAAGGGTACGCGCAAAAAAGCTTACCCGACGATATTAAAGAAAAACTAGAAACTGAAATAGCATTTTGGAAAAAAGAACTGGAGAAAATTAAATGAAAAAATCACACAGTATTGCATTAGGTGAATATTTAAGCTGGTATGATGAAAGTCTAACATATAACGACATTGTGCATGCATTATACAATAACAATGAAACAATGGAAAAAATAACAATATGGGAACCTTTTGAATACAGTCCAACGGAATTCGTTGCAGAACAAATCGAGTCTTTAGTTAGAAGTATTGAATCAAATTATGGAAAAGAGGAATAAAACAATGAAAATTAAAAGCGCAACAATCGGAAATAATACATTGACAATGAAATCACATCAAGGCATTTATTATATATTGCACAATGACTTGTGTGTAACGAATTCAGTTGAGTACAAATATATCAGCGATCTTTTCGACAAATTTTTGACTCAACTAAAAGGATAGAATATGAAACAAATTGACTTGAATAGCTTATTACGAGATATTGAAATAAATCATATTAGAACAGCATTGGAACACACAGAAGAGAATGTTGCCAGTGCTGCTAAATTATTAGGATTAAAAAGGACAACATTAATCCGTAGAATATCAGTATTAAATATACAAATGAATAGACCGAAAAGGACTTACATTCCTGAAGAAAAGTCTATTAATAATCCTTTTCTTGTTCGACACAAAAACAATATTGAAGACGATCTGTGGAATGAATAGACACTTGACTAAACTTTAGACACTTAAAAAGTGCCAGCTCGAATATGACTCACATAGAGGTGGCACAGCTCATGCAATATAGTAATACAGGAGAATGATGAAATGCAAAAACTAGAAACATCAGTAAAATTAAAGCAACTTCTTTTAGACATCGAACTTGATTATATTAATCGAGCATTACATACAACATCAGGTATGGTTCAAAATGCTGCTAATCTATTGGGAGTAAAAAGAACAGCTCTTTCTATGAGACTAGCTTTTTTTGGTGATAAAATCATTATGCCAAAAAAAATTAAAACTATTACTAAAAAAGAAATTATAGCACAAGAAAGAAAAAAAAGAATGCAAGAAAGGAGAATTGCAAAAGAAGCGAAAATACTAGAAAATGAAAAAATGCGGATTGAAAGGGAAGAAAAAAGAATACTAAAAGATCAACTAAAAAAAGAAAGTTTGGAATTATTATCAAGTAAAAAGACAAAAAAAGAACTGGAGCAATACATTCCTTTACCGTTTAATCCAGTTGACAAAATTAGGTATAATGATTGGACTAATAAAGATACTTATTTGTGTGCCTGTGCAATTGAAAATATGACAGAGCATTTTATTAGAAAAGTTATTTTAATTGCGAGAAGTGATCAAGGGATTAACACCAAAAAAAGAATATTGAATGTTTTAGCTGAAAGTGGTAGCACAGATAAGTTTAAAGTAGTCAATGTAAATTTTAATGAAATCGCAAACGAATATAAGAATGTAAAAATTAAGCTTAGAATAAGATAATAAAAGGAGAATGAAAAAATGAAAGTAACTTTAGAACTAACAGAAACACAAGCTTGGACATTGACAGAGATCGTATCTCAATTTGTTGATGAGCTTGGAACTGATTCCGATTTAGTAGATGATGGAGCAAAGCTTTACGAGCTTATTATTGACGCAAGAAGTAAAAAGGAGAATGAATAATGAAATATCCAATTGTATACAAGCAACTAAAATTGTTGATCAAGATTTGGGAAAAGCACGGAGGCGATGATAAAGAAGCCGTGATTAAAATGATGAAAGAATCAATGAAAGAAATCGAACAGCAAATGAACTTTGAGGATTAAATGAACTATAAAATTGAAATACACAAAGCATCAAACGGTAAAAAAGGGTATGTTGTAATGATCGATTTTTTCCAAGATACCAGAAGCAAATATGCGGCAACATACTGCGTCAATGTTTCAACAAAAAAGGAAGCTAAAGAATGGGAACAAAAAAACAAAGAGTGGTTAAGAAATACCGCTCGAAACTTTGTGGGAGTCTAAAATGAAAAGCGGAACACTAAAATTTAAGAATGAGCCAATTGATCTAGGTGACGTTACGTATTACGTAAATGGAGAAGCTAGATTCATTGTAGACAAAAACTATGGAGCAGATGCAGACGGCAATAGAGGACACACAGCGACGTGGTTTGAACTAGATGACGTTGAAATACTAGACGAGAACAAAAAAGAAGTAATGGTATACAAAGAACAGGCTGCGGTATTAGATTATATCGAAAATAACTGGGAGAATTTCACATGATCATTCTTGTAACTATTGTCGCATTGATGCTATTCTTTTTCGAGGATATGATCAGACTAACAAAGCTATTAACACTAATAGCAATCGAAGTAACTAGATTCTTAATTGTTTATGGAACTTTACCAGCTATGTTTTATCTAGCTGTAAAAATGAAAGGGTAGAATATGAAAACACGAGTAGAATTCACATATGATCAGATCGACGTCATCGCAACGGCTTACGTACTATCGTCAGGATTAGTCACGAGACTAAACTTGTACTATCCAGAACTAGACGAAACGGATTACCCAACAAGCAAAAAGTTGGTAGAGGATATTAAAGAAACTGCAGAGATTCTTTTGCTAGAAGAGAATTCTACACCGGAGGTAACTTTCTATGACTAGCTTTGACAAAGAATGGTTACTTTTACTATTAATCCCGCTTTTCTTTTTACAAATGAGCCGACCATCTATTTCAAAAGAGAAGCCCAATTGTTTTCCAGATTATAGGTATCCGTATGGATGCATGAGATTTGAAAAGCTACCTTAAAGGAGTATTATGATTGTAATTACTAAAATGAAAGACAATACATACAGCGTATCCAATGGTCAAGAACTAGTCAATGACCAGTCTAAGCAACTAGCAACGGCTAAATGCTTTTGGGAGTACGGAATTAGACGAGATATAATCGACAATGCTTTTAGTACAATGGAGAAATACAAAAACGATATGATAGTATTCTTCAATGATTCAGAATATACAACAACAAAAGTTGACTATAGTAATGTATACAAATAACTATGTCAAATCATTTTTTCGACAAAAGTCCGTATGTAAACTATCCTAGTAGAATCTCTAATAGCTTTGTATTACATCATCACAATAAATTATTACGAAATAGCTTGACTGAGACTTTGAAGGATGAGTATAATGGAAGAAGGACAAGGATATGTACGAGCAGTGTGCGAGTACATACAGTCTATCAAAGCTATTGGCTTACGACTGCTTGTAATTATTAGGCGTACTAGATCGGAATCGAGTACTTGATATAGATCGTAGCTATCAAATAGCTATGTAATAGAGGAGAAGACTATGACTACTTATAGATGCTCAATGTGTAATAAACTAAAGTCAGCAAAGAACCTTGTGTATAAAAACTGGGAGTATGATAGGAAGCCAGAAGAAACAACGCTTGTTGGTATATGCAGAGGTTGTAATGCGACAATGAAAAAGCTTGACGTTGATAGTGTTTTGTATTTCCTAGAAATGCGTGGTGAAAGATGAGTCTATTTTATAATCTAATTGAAGACGAAAAGAAGTACACAAAAGAGATGCGCGGCAAAACTGTATCCAGTACTGTATTTAATGACGACAATGATTTAGTCATTAGATTTACTGATAAGACAGAGTATGTTATCTGTGGTATCATGGAAAAAGGAGTAGTAGTCGTAAAAGCTATTACAGAACAGGAGATGTTATTTTAGAACTAATTATAGGACTTGTAATATTAGGATTGACTTTAGGTGTATTAATTGAGAAGTTATTAAAAGGAGTTAAAGATGAGTAAGAAGAAAGCTGTAACAAAGAAGCCTGTGACTAAAAAAGCAACGACAAAGAAGGCTACTACTAAAAAGGTAACGCCAGTCACTTCTCTAAAGAAGAATCCAGTTGCTGAGATTACGATGACAGCAACACCATTGGACGAAGCAGCATTGCAAGCTAAGTATCAAGAATGCGGAGAAATTCTAGAGCAAGTTTACAATGCTATTACTTTGGCTTTGACTATTTCAAGCGAGTACGACCACAAAGAACCAATTGAGATTGTTCAGTATGCTTTAGACCAGTACAAAGAGTTTACGAGTCTCTCACCAGAAGAAGTAGCTACACTTCAAGCAGAGAGTGGCGATCTATTACGACAATTGGAAGAAGCATTTCCAGAACTTGAAATCACAGAGAAGCCTACTCAAAGTAAACCAAAGAAAGAGTTACTAAACTAATGAAAAAGGTTAAAGAAACTATCGTTAAAAAAACTGATGCAGTTCATCTAATGGGACTTGGTACGTCAGTTACTGGGACTTGTTCGGATAAAGTTGGAATGATTTATATTGGATCGTTAAAGAAACAACAGAAACTACGCACAAAAGTTCGTAACAAAAACATTGACGAAGATAGTATTGCAAGTTACATTTTATTCTGTAGTATTGAATCTGTGAATCAAATGATTGATAATTTGAACGAGATTAAAAAAGGAATGAAGAAGAAAAGGAAATAGATTATGCTAGAACTCTTTACCATCATTGCAAATAAAGTTGGAGTCAATGTATCTATTCTCATTTCTATCTGTACAGTAGAAACAGGACTTAGAAACGTAAACAATTTCAACGACGCAAATGGTAGAGGAAGTCTAGGTATATGTCAAATGAGCGTAGATGCAGCAAGAGAAGTGCTACCACACGCAGATGGATTGGCATTACAACAAGTTCCGGTTAACGTAAAAGTAGCCGCGCTCTATTTAAAGAAGCTAGAGAAACGGTATACTTACTTTCCTCATTACATTGCTGCTTATAATATGGGACACGTAAAGCTAAATAGAGAAGGTAATCTAGTTAATCAGGCTTATGTGAATAAGGTGTTAGCTATTAGTAATACTTATGACTAGAATCAAGTACACAAAGGTACAAGACTACATGGTATCTCAGAAGTTCCTTTGTAATAATAGGATGGTTCAAATAGTTTTGTATCCTGATAAGTTAAGATACGACATTGATACAGCAGAAGGAACGTTGAAAACTGGGATAGCAAATACATTGACTTCTTTAAAGAAGAAAGCTAAATTAGCAGCTAGGGAACTTGGAGCTAGTTTCTTAGACGAAATTCGTAACAGAGGTAAAACGGAGAGGTTTAAAATATGACAACAGGTAAACTTTATAAGCATTCTAAATGTATTGATGTAGCTTTTTGTCCAGAACGTATTGAAGAACTCGGTGGTGGTTTTGTATGCACTGGTTATTGGTGGCGTGTTGGTAATAACACAACACCTAAACTATTAGAACTTGATACAATAGCCATTGGAAATATGGACATTGATCAATGGGAATTGTATGAAGAATAACAAGCAGCAAGTAGTTGATTGGCTCATTAATAATGATGAACTAGTACGCGACATCATTAGAAAGACTAATGAGCATATCAAGGACGTTGACAGAGAATTCATGGACGAAGCTAAGGATCAACAAGTGGATGAGATTACTAGAAACTTGTCAGATGAAATAGGGAGAAATCTAGGGTTGACAGGCGAAGATTTAGTGGGTAATATAGATAAAGAGACTTTGAAAAAGTTTTTGGAGGTGCTATGAAGTATAAAGTTGGAGATAAAGTACGAGTTAAGAGTGACTTACAAGTTGGAGAAACTTACGGTTCTAATACTTTTATTGAAAGTATGGCGAATCATTTTGGACAAGGGGCAATAATTACTGAGATTGATGAGGGTAATGGATATATGCTTGATATAGATGAAGCGTGTAGATATACAGAAGAAATGCTTGAAAAACCAATTCTTGCTGTAAATTATGATGGGAGTCTAAATTTAGACGCAAAAGAAGATCTAATTAATAATCCAAAACATTACACAACAGGTGGAATCGAAACAATTGACTTCATCGAAGCTAAAAATCTAAACTTCAGACTAGCTAATGCAGTGAAGTATCTAACACGCGCTGAACATAAAGGCTCTAAGCTTTCTGATTTGAAAAAAGCTATTTGGTATATCCAAAGAGAGATTGATAAGAGCGAGAGTGCTGAATGAGTAGTCACGAATCTAGTTGTGGTTATTGGGTGCTATTAATTTGTACTTGTGGTAAAAGAAAATGATTATTTTAAAAATTTTATATGGTATTTTTCTTGTATTATTTTTTTGTGCCGTAATATCAGGAATTGATGATTTTGATTCAAATAAAGGTGTTCCAAAAAAGAAATCGAAGTGAAAAATGATTGACCTATTAATTACGTCATACAAAGCCCAATGTTCATGGGTAAGCCGTCGTATTCTTAATGAAAGAAAACGACTCGATTTTATCTGGACAGTAGACTTTATCCTACGAAAAGTAAACGCAGGATTAGTAACACCAAAACAGGTACAAAAAAAGCTAGAAGATGTTCAAGACTTCTTAGGAAAGAATGAAGCGTTTGACATTTACAAAGAAACATATGATAATCTAGAGAAGAGATTTGAGAATGGATACAGTAACTCAGATCCAATAGAGAGGATTGCATGAGACCACAAGACGAAGACTTTGAGAACGGCAGAAGCTACGGTATTGAAGAACTTACAAAGAAGCTAGAACAATATGCGTCTAATAGTAACGATAGTAGAATCATTGAGGTGATTTACAATGCTTTGTATCATGTTACAAAGGATAAGAAATGAAGAAGACAAAGAAGATTCGACCACATAATATAGATGGTATTTACGTATTATCCAAAGATAAAAAACTATCACCATATAGTAGATCAGATAATACTGTCATCGATGTTACGATGAAAGACATAGAACGAATCTATTTGTATTCTAAACAAAGAGAAAAAGAACTAAATAAAAAATACAAGACAAATCCATTAGGAATATTTGTTGTAAGACTAAGTGAAGATGTTCACTTTATTGTGGATAATCGGAGAAAGAAATGAAAAAGCTATTACTTTTTTGTATGTTATTAAGTGGATGCAATGAATATGAATCTACTTACGATGGCACTCGATGTCATAAAGCAATTGAGAATTATTGTGGAGTTCATATATGGCAATGTGAAAATGGTAAAGAATATATTTGCGTCACAAATTTTGCCGGAGTTGAACAATGATCAAGAAGAATATCCTTATTGCAATTACTACACTAGAAAACAAGTCAGAAGAAACTGTACTAGAACTCAAGTCTACTAACGATCGCACAGAGATTGTATTAGAGCCTAGACTTACAAAGCTAGTACTGAACATTGATGAGCTAAAAGATGCTATTAAAGAGGTTGAGAACTTCTCTATTGCTAATCCTAGTGAAGCGCAAAAAAAGCAAGTTGAGGTAGTAGAAAATTCAATGATTGTTGAAATTGGTGTTGACGACGAGTAGATGATTTGATAGACTATATATGTGAAGAGTTGGCAAGCTGTGGCATTAGGTTCGTAGCGTATATAAGACCACTAGAAGCACACTATCTGCCCACCTAATAAAAGGTGTTAGAGGTTCCGTGCGGCAGACGTTGGGACACCAGATTCGCAATCTGCTCTTCACAAAATTTTACAACAAAGGAGAAACAACATGACATTTAAGCCAACAGGATTTTCTGAAACAATCTTCAAAGATAGATATGCTCTTACATCTTCAGAATCGTGGACAGAAGCTTGTCTTCGTATTGCTAGTCAAATGGCATTAGCGGAACCAGTGGAAAAACGCGCTCATTACGAATCTACATTCAATGAAATTCTAGTCAATAACCTATTCGTTCCGGGTGGTAGAATCTGGTACAATTCCGGTCGTAACAATCCACAACTATTAAATTGTTTTGTATTAACTAATCAACTTGACTCTAAAGAAGGCTGGGGAGAAGTAGCAAAGCAAATGATCGTTACTTCAATGACTGGTGGTGGATGCGGTATTGACTTCAGTGATGTAAGACCTCGCGGTGCTCTCATTGGTGATCAAAAGGGAGAATGCCCCGGCCCTGTAGAATTGATGCGCCTTGTTGATAATTGCGCAAAACCTGTACGAGCTGGTGGACAAAGACGAGTGGCTCTTATGTTTTCACTTGACGCTGATCATCCAGACATTGAAGAATTCCTAGACGCAAAACTTACTAAAGGTGAACTTACTCATGCAAACGTATCTATCAGATTGAAGAATGCTAATAAGTTTCAGAAAGCAGTACAAGAAGACGGAGAATGGGAACTGAGCTGGAAAGGCAAATACAAAAAGACAATCAAAGCCAAAGATCTTTGGAACAAGATTGTTAAGAATGCCTATAACAGTGCAGAACCCGGACTTCTTAATTGGGAGATGATTGAAAATGAAAGTAATATCGGATATATTGAAGAATTGGTCACAACTAACCCTTGCGGGGAAATTGCTCTTAGTTCTTATGACTGCTGTTGTCTTGGTCATGTTGTTCTCCCTCGATTCGTATCAAATTCAACGATCGACTATGCGAAACTTGCTGATACTGTACGGACTGGCGTTAGGTTTCTTGATAACGTACTTTCAGTTAATAGCTATCCTCTTCCGGAAATGAAAGAGAAGTCACACAAATTGCGCCGTATTGGAATGGGCACAACTGGACTTGCTGATACACTAGCTATGCTTGGGCTAAAGTATGGTTCAGAAGAAGGTAACAAGTTTATCGACAAACTATACAAATTCATTGCTAAAGTTGCGTATGAATCTTCTGTAATGCTTGCTGTAGAAAAGGGAGCATTCCCAGCTTGTAAACCAGAGAAGCACATTGAATCAGGATTCATGAAAAGAATGCCACATAAGATCCGCTCATTAGTTAAAGAACACGGTATTAGAAATTGCGCTATTCTTACACAAGCTCCTACTGGTACTGTATCTATTCTTAGTGGTAATTGTTCTAGTGGTATTGAGCCAATGTTTAGCCCAGCATATGAACGCCGTTACTGGGACAAAGACGTTCGTAAAACAGAACTTGTATTTCATCCTTTGTTTGAAGAATTTATGAAGGATGGAAAAGATGTAACTCACTTTGTCGGAAGTCATAATATCTCAGTACAACAACATATGGAAGTACAAGCAATTGTGCAGAAGTGGGTAGACAACGCTGTATCTAAGACTATTAACATGGCTAATGATTACTCAATGGATGACATGGAAAAGCTTTGGTTAGAATATTTACCTAGACTTAAGGGTACTACGTTCTATAGAGATGGAACTAGAGGGTATGTAAGAGAAGACGGTACAGTGGAAGAACCACCATTAAAGTCCTTGACAATCGAAGATGCTATGGTAAAATTCAAAGAGAAGCATTCTACTGGGCTTGAGTTCGTGGACGATTGCCCCGGCGGTGTGTGCAGCCTGTAACAAAGGAGAATTTTATTACAAGAATCAACGTAGTCCCTACCGCAGAACTTACGACCAAACATTTAGTAGCTGAGTACAGAGAAATCACAAGACTTCCAAACAATTTACGTCAATCCCTATCTCGTGCAAAACCTTTTAGTATGTCAGAAATTCCTACTACCTATGTATTAGGAACCGGACACGTAAAGTTCTTCTACGATAAAATGCTATTTCTACAACGTCGCTTTGAAGATCTAGTTAACGAAATGTTATCTAGAGGATACAACCCTACATACAGAGATAGTAGTATCTTCATTCCAGAAAACAAGGTATTCTACAATGACTATGTTCCAACAGAAGAAGCAATGAGACTTAATAGAGCGCGTATTAGTGAAAGGTTGGGATTATGAAAGTAAAGATTAAAAAGCTACATCAAGACGCTGTTATTCCTAGCTATGCAAAGAAAGGCGATGCTGGACTTGACCTAGTAGCTGTAAGTGTGCTATACAAGCACGATCAAGTTGTATATGATACAGGATTAGCATTTGAAATACCAGAAGGTCATGTTGGTCTATTATTCCCACGTAGTTCTATTTGTAAAAAGTCCTTAACACTTAGTAACTCAGTAGGAGTATTGGACTCTGGTTACCGAGGTTCTGTTAAGTTTGTATTCAATGTTTATTCAAAAGGTGATATATATGGAATAGGAGAACGAGTTGGGCAGCTTTTGATTGTACCATATCCAACGATTGAACTAGAGCAAGTTGATGAACTAGACGAAACAGAGCGCGGCTCCGGCGGTTTTGGAAGTAGTGGGAAATGAAGCACGTATCTTGTAACAAGTGCAAGTGGGTTCACTTTGAAGTAAGTCTAGACTACTGTAAAAAATGGGAAGACGAATGGAAAACCTATTACAAGAACCTAAATGCAGAAGGTAAAAAAGCATACGGATTAAAATCAGCACCTAAAATAGAAGACGAATACTTAAACTGTAGTCGTTGTAATAATACGTATACAGACTTCCACGATAGTACAGATGACGAAGTACCTAATGGAAGTACTATTGGACCAATTCTAAATAGACAAGAAAGTCTTTGACATCCTATTTCTTTTGTATTATCCTATTAACGAGGTGATGATATGAAACTTTTTGTTGGTGATGAAGTAGAGATTATTGGTGATCATTATTTTGCCTATCCAAAAGGAACCCGTGGTAAAGTTACTGGCGTAAATAACGGACATTATGGCATTGCTTTTAATAATTCAAATATATCCCAATCATTAAATAAAATTGATGCAAAAAATGAAGTATATCTTATTAATAGAACATTTCATCTTAATGATCGGATTTTGTATACTGGTAACGACCCAAGATTTAACGGTCTTGTTGGTACTATAATGTCATGTGGAATGCGTGATTGCGTTGTATGTTTTGATGTGCTTACTTCTGTTTCTGTTGTTCAAAACATTGAGTTGGAAAAAGTGATGGCTCCATCTCAACAAAGCCAAACTCCTCTACACACGTATAATGGAGCCAGCGGTATAATTGGTACAGCTCAACAAGCAATACAAACAGCACAACAATACTATACTAATAATGGAGTTGTTACTCTTACTCCTGATTATTCAGGAGAAGTTACTTTTAGTACTGGTAGTGTCCTTAAAGAAGTTGGATGTCAACATGAATGGCGAGACTACATCGGTCTAAGTAAACGCATGGATATATGTACAAAATGTCCAGCTTCTAAAAACGAGCGCGGTATTTATGATTAATGTAGAAAAATTGGATCAAGAAGAATTCGATAAGGTTATAAAACAAATTGAAAATATGACCTGTTCTATTTGTCGTGTTCCAGAACATTCACAACACAAGTTTGATCTAGTATATTTTAAAGATGGAGAAATTATAGCAGTAACAAATAAAGAATGTGAAGGAATGTTTGATAGAGCGTTTCGTGGGACATTTTGTAAGGAAGATTAACATGGAAAAAGAATACACAATCAACGGACGAGTCTACCGCTTAGTCGAGGAAGAAAAGAAACCTGATAGACTGATTGGGTGGATATGCAGAGCAGAGTTTATCGAGGATGCAAATGCGTATATTACAAAGCCAAAGGCAATGAACGACGACACTCGCATGATTGAGATTAGAGAAGGCGAAGTGATCGTTAGTAAAGAAAGTATTAGAAAAGCGTGGCTTGGCTGTATCGATGTTCACGGAACACCATATACACAGTATCAAATGTTTTTAAAATTGTTAGAAATTTGACATGAAAAAAGAAACCGGATATTGTACAAAATGCGAAAAGGAAGTCCCTCTCATTAAAAAGTTTGGTGGAATGATTTGTTCAATATGTCGGAGAATTTGTAGAAAATGAACGAAGTAATTATTGTAATACTATATTGGCTTGGAGAGACTTTTGGATGAGATATCTAATAGCTTTTTGTATACTATTATCAGGCTGTGCTGATGACCGCAAGCATATCTTAGAAATTGAACCACAGTACAAAAAATACGTAACGCTATTCGAAGACGAGTCTATAAACTTTGGTAACCCTATTAAAATTAATCATTTAATTATTAGAACTGTATCAAAACTAGATGACCATGTATTAGCTAATTGTGTACAACTTTATGCTCAACCACCAACTATTAACGTAAGCTTACAATACTGGAGATATCTCAGCGAAACAGAAAAGGAAATGCTTCTTTTCCATGAAATGGGACATTGCGTTTTACACAAGAGACATAACGACGACATGGAAAACGGTGTTTATAAGAGCATTATGACGACCTATATATTTGGTCCAGACGTTTATCTATTATACCGACCCCAATATCTTTCCGAACTTTTTCAAAAATAGTTCTTGACAAGATACAAACAATCATTCATACTTTTAATAGAAGGAATCCTACATGAATCTTAATAAAATTTTAGCTGCTACTCTCGTCCTATCAATTGGTGCATTAACTGTCACAAATCTACGAAAAACACGAACTACAGATCAAGAACTTGCTGAAACTACAGCAAAAATCACAAACTTTGCTGGTAACAGCGGAGGAACAGGTGTTGTATTAGAAAGTGGCCCAACTGCTTCGTATGTTCTAACAAACGCACACGTGTGTGGCGTTGTAAAATACGGCGGTCTTGTTACTACAGATGCTAAACAAGCTTCTGTAACATCTTATAAACTATCAGAAATTCACGATCTTTGTTTGATTACTACAAACGTTGATCTAGGTATTAACACCGAAGTGGCAACTGATGCACCTAGTGTGTATAGTGCAGCAATTGTATCTGGACATCCAGCTTTATTACCAACTATTATTACTCGCGGAATGTTTTCTGGTAAAGAAATCATTGATATTTTTACGGGTATGAGAGAATGTACTGAACAAGATCACGAAAATGGTCTAGGAATGATCTGTGCCTTTTTAGGTGGCTTTCCAGTAATTCGAACGTACCAATCTCAAGTAATTTCAGCTACTATTCAGCCGGGATCAAGTGGATCTGCTGTCTTTAACGAAAAGGGACAAATCTCAGGTCTTGTATTTGCAGGTTCTGGAGCACTTTCTTATGGACACATTGTACCATTAGAATACGTAAATAATTTCCTAGATAATGAATTAACTACATTGAAAGATCAAAGACCACTTGATGATAGTGTAAGAAAAGTCATGCAAACTCCAGAAACAAAACTTAAAACAACTTGTAAAGAAACATCGAGTTTAGAATACGAAATTGTAAAAGATTTCTGTAAGTACGTTAATAAAGACGCTATCTACGAATAACACATGAAATTCCCAGAAGAATGGTTAGACATTCACGGCCTAGTATTACCACAACCAAATGATAAAAGACCATGTGATAATGGTGTAATGTTTCTCTCAGTTGCTGTTTTACTAGGCTATGACTTTCCTGACTACAAAGAAACTATTAGATCTTGCTATTTACAACCGGGACTCATAGCTAGATGGCCCGGAAATGATTACGATCAAGCAGCTTGGGATGACTACATGACACTTGCTGTAGCTTGTATCTACCTAAAAGATAAGTCTATTCCAAGGGAAGTAGTAGCATACGCAATTGGAAACTTTTTTGTATTTAACACTGATAAAAAATTAGAAACGCGGGACTTTCTACTACGTAACTTTCCGATTTGGCCTTTGATGTTCGTTGCCGCTTTCCCTATCCTAAGACTTCCAATATATCCACTACTTTGGTTAGTACAGAAGTTCTTCAAAGATCCGTTTCATTTAATACAAGTCGATGATACTAGTGGATTTCAATTACAATGGTTGTTTTTACTTGGATGTAAATTATTAGGCTTTACTTTTCCTACATATCAACTACATCATCTCTATAAACCAGTAGCTTTTCAAAGATACTATCATAAAGATCATCCTTTTAATGTAAATAAGTAGTTGACTTTTTTTCATCTCGCTGTTAAAATATAAGAGATGAAGATTGTAAAACTAAGTAAAAGTGACCTAAAAGACACTGTAAGAATCCTCAAAAAATGTGGAGCAGTTAATCTTGAACGTAACAGAGCATTTCCAAGCCATGTTTACGTATCTCCTTATTCCTATAAAACCCTTGAAAAAAATCTAAGAATCCTTGCTAAAAAGCAACGAAGATATGCAACGAAAAGACTGTTGGATAACCTCGTTGGCATGGAGCTTCTAAACCTCGGTCCTGTAGTCCTAAAAGGATTGCCGGATAACGTCGCATTAGTTGACAATGAAGCTATTAAATTAGACATGGAGATCGAAGATGGCAAATAGATTAAGTCATAGTTCGATAAGCAAATGGCAACAATGTCCAACGAGCTGGAAATTGCATTATGTCAATCGCATCCGCACTACTAAAAGTAAAGCGGCACTTCTCTTTGGAACAGCTCTTGATAAAAGCATCTCTGCTATTCTAGAAAAAGTAGATGATCAAACCGGAGAACAGATTTTCGACCAGTATTGGAGATTTCAATACGTTAATGGTAAACAAGAGTACATCCCGACTCTATCAAATCTTGTATATGCTAAAGCTGATTTTGATGAAGAACTTGTAACAGAAGAAGGTTGGTCTAAGATCGAGACAACCAAAGAAGAAGTGCTGAACCTTATCCAACGTAGAAATTCTGAAGGATTCGACGCGCTTTCTGACGAACAGAAGTCTATTGTGAACCATGCTTATTGGTGGAGCATGCATACAAAAGGACATCTAATGATCAAGGCTTTCCGAAAGAAGGTTATTCCAAAGATCAAGAAGGTCTATAGCACTCAAGAAGAGATCAATCTAGAAAATGATGAAGGTGATGCTGTAATTGGATTTATTGACTTAATTGCTGATATTGAAGGATACGATCGACCGGTCATTTTAGACTTAAAGACTTCGGCTAGAAATTACGACGAAGAAACTAGTGTAATTTATAGCCCACAGTTAAGCTTGTATACCCATGCAATGAGTGAGAAGTACAACACCAGACTCGCAGGATACATTGTATTAAACAAAGCTGTAATCAAGAATAGGACAAAGATTTGTTCTGTATGTAATCATGATGGTTCTGGTAGCAGAGCAAAGACTTGCGATCAAGAAACTCTACAAACAGTTGAATCTAAGAAAGGTCCATCAGAAAAGCTTGTACGTTGTAACGGAGCTTGGAACGAAACACTTGATCCAGACATCTATGTACAGTTTCTAGTAGAAGAGATTCCAGAAGCTACAGAAAATCTCATTATTGAAAATATTATTGACATCAATCAATCCATAAAGCATAATGTATATAGTAAGAACTTGAGTAGCTGTCTAAATAGTTTTGGAAATCCCTGTGATTACATAGACTTATGCTACAAGGGTAAAATGGACGGACTAAAGGAGTTTGAGAAGTGAAAATAGAATATACAAATGCTGTTGAATTCATCATTAGAGATGACGGCAAAGTTTTAGCATATTTACAAAGCGAAAATCCGGAAATTTGGAATTGGGACGAAAATTATTATACATTGCCAGAATTTTTAGAAAAATTTAAGTATTATCAAAAAATAGACATGACATATACAATCAAGGGGGAATTATGAAATTTATTAGACTATCAGAAGGCATCTACGGATTTGGATCGGGCGGCGTTAATAGGATTGAGCCTATCGACAATCGTTACGGAGCTACTGTTTACAACACAGTTTTGTATAATAACCTAACTAAAATCGGCGCAGTAAAAGAAACTGTCGAAGACGTACAAAAACTACTTGACAATGTGTCGGAAAAGAAGGAGAATTAGTATATGGAAAAAGTAAGACTAACATTAACAAATGGACAAGATGTAATTTTAGAAAACGAGTCAACTGATAAACCTTTTGATGATATTATGCAATTTAATGATCAAAGTCACGTTGTAAAAGCTAAGGATGGTCTTCGCATCCCTTTGCGTAGTATCGTAACGTATCAGATTATGGAGACAACAAATGGCTAAGAAATCACAAGTAGAAATTCCCGATGTAGAAGAAGTTACAGAACTTACCTTACCAAAAGTCTTTAATAAGAGAGCTTATTCTGTCATTCAAAAAGATGGGCAGTATCACCTAATTTGTGTATCTTTTAACGATAGCTTAGAAGTTGGTACTGCTACTATCATGGAGTCGAACAAGGACTCGTTTGAGATTGAGTACTCATTAGAACAAGCTGTGGAACAAATGATGTATGACTAAATAGTTCTTGACGTAATATTTACAATATAGTAAACTACATATAGGAGATAACATGAAAACTAGTGAATCAATTAAAAATCTAACAAAAGCTCTTTTACAAGCTCAAACTCAAATGGGAGCAGCTAAAAAAGACTCTAAAAATCCTTTCTTTAAATCTTCCTATGCTGATTTACCCACAGTAATGGAAGTAGTAAAAGCACCTCTTAACGAAGCTGGTATCATTGTATTGCAACCAGCATCAAATAGAGATGGTAAGAACTTTATCACAACGACCTTGATCCACGGTGAAACTGGCGAATGGATGACTTCAGAAACAGAAGTAGTATCAGCTAAACAGAATGACCCACAAGCTTTTGGTGCCGCTCAAACTTATGCACGACGTTTTGGTCTACAAGCTATGCTCTTTATCCCAGCGGAAGATGATGACGGCAATGCCGCAGCAGGACGCACTACAACACAAGCTCGCCCGACTCCAACCGCTACTCCAGTGGCAAAAGCTGCTAATCCATTGACAGCAGGACTTCCAGCTAATACCGCACTTTTAGGCAACAATACAAATGTAAATGTTGAGTTCGATGCTATTCCAGCTCCAGCAAAAACAGAAGCTGCACCAGCTACTACAATACTAGAACCTCTTAAGAAATCTAGCTTTCGAAACAAAGCTGCACCAAAACCTGTAGTAACAGCTACAACAACCGATGAGAATGGTTGGAACTAATGCTAAGTCAGTACGTCACTAGAAACGGACTTCTAGCTTCGATAAATGGAATTTCGGAGTATCGTATTTATAACGAAGATCATATCATGTTATCAGGTACGGTTGACGGACAAGATTGTGAATGGGATAAGCAAGGACGCTACCGCTTAAATAGGGTTCTAGGGATTAAGGAACCCCACAGTCTTGATTTAGTAGGTTGGATTGAAGATGAAGTAAATGATGGTAAATATTATTTTGAAGCGAAGGGAAAAGTATGACAAATACAGAATATACACTGTTATTAACACGAGTTGTTAATAAAATGGATCAAATTGATACTAGTGGATTCGAAAATCCAGAAAATGGTAATAAATTAGTAGAAGCTCTTCAACAAATTACAAACGATGTTAAAGAAGTAGTTGATTTATATAATAAGGAAAAAGTATGAGAGAATTGAGATTAAATCCAATCAAACACGAAATTGTTTTGGAAGCAACTGTTGTGGAAAAATTAGTAGGCATCGTTGAATTAAATACAAATATTAAAAATGGTACATACATTTCTGGAAAAGATGCAGAAGAAATTGGGAAATGGTTTTCAGATCTTAGTAAAAATCTTAAAAAAGAATCTAAAAAACTACAAGAAACTAGGAGTAAATAATGACAACAGAAGCAGCATTAGATAATGAAGAACTTGTACAAATTGAGAACGCCTCTACACCAGAGGAAGTAATTGATACACGTAGTCCCGCTGAAATTGAAGCAGAGCTAATGAAAAAAGCAGAGCAGGAAGCTATCGAAGCTATCTCAGCTCAACCACCAGAAGTAGTTGCTGGTCAATTCTTTCAGCTAGTTTATCCTATGTACCAAGCTCGTGTACAAGGTCTAATGGCTAAAGATGCCAAAGACGTTTTAGACGCTCTTATTTCATGGCCTTTAGAACGTGAAACCGTAAACTTTAGATCAGAAGCTGTTGAATCTGTATTCTCTCTTGGTAGTAGATTACTAGATGCTAAATTCATCATTCTACAAGCAGCACAAATGGACGAAAAAATTGCTCTTGACAAAGCATCACAAACAGGAGATACTAGTACTACAGAAGCAGTATTAGCATCTGTACAAACAAGTTTCGAACAAGGAGAAACCGTAAATGGCTAGACAAAAAATTGGTAGTGTATATAAATCACAAGACCCAAGTAAATCAAATTATATCAAAGTTGACTTGCAAAACAAGGACAGCATCACTCTTAAGCATGGTGAATATGTTCAAGTTGAGTCAAAAGCTTACCAACTGAAATCACTAGAAGCCGCAGTAGCTGCTGGTAGAATGTCAGAAGAAAATGGTGAAAAAGCTAGAGCACGTATTGAAAAGATGCCCGATTTTGTACTAGGTGAGTTGATCCTCGTTACTAAATAATCCCTCCACAACTCATCTAACCCCTAAGCCCACAGTTAAATAGTTCCTCCGCTATTTGATTGTGGGTTTTTTATTTTAAGGACTTCAAATGAAATATCAGATTTACCACGGAACACAAGATAAAGGTCACTCAAAACAATTTACAGCAGCGGTTGAAATCCCCACTAAGGAAAATCTACGTATCGATGTATACAAACTTCTCGGAGAAAATCCCAAGGCAATCGTTTCATACAATATTGGATTTGCTAACCTAAATCCAAAAGATCGTTATGTTAGAAAAATGGGCAAACAGTTAGCTTGCGAAAGAATGGAACAACAGCAATTAAAGCTTGTAGAAATTATTGTATGTGAAGATAGGAAATCTATTGTATTATCTAACGAACGTGTTATGATAGTACTGGAGATGAAGGAAAATAGGGACAAAGTTCATCTCATAGAAGTACAAATTGCATAAGGAACAACATGGAAAAAGTAACGATGGAAAATAAAAACAAATACTTCAACTTCAAAGAAACTCTAACTGGTAAACCAAAGCTAATGACTTTGAAACAGATCCAAGAGTTTAAGACAGATCCAAATAAAGACTACTACACCTCTATCTATAGTTACAATGATGCTCATAAAAAGCGGGTTGAAGAAACTGGCTCTATTGCTGGCATTAAAGACGTAACTACAAACACTCTTGTATTTGACTTTGATAGTTCAGATCTAGAGTTGGCTAGACAAGACGTTGTAACTCTTGGTCAGCGTCTTATGACTGACTGTAACGTCAATCCCGATGACATTGCTTGTTATATGTCTGGTAATAAAGGCTTTCACGTAGTAGTACCCCTAGACCGTGATATTACTCCAGAACAGTTTAAGCAAGCTACTTCAATCCTCGCTAAAGATCTAGCAACATTTGATCCAGTTGTTTCAGATCCTCAACGTGTTATTAGACTTGAGTATACAAAACATCCAAAGAGTGGTCTATACAAAATCCCGCTCCACCTTGCAGAAATTGCAGAAGAAATGACCATTGATCAGATCAAAGAACTTGCAAAGACTCCGCGAGAAGACTATGAACACAATGCTAGTCCAGTAAATCTACCAGAGTCTCTATTTAAGATGAAAGAGAAGAAAAAGGAAACAACAATGACTTCAACTTCTTCTTTGGACTTAACCAAGAAGCCAAAAGGTTGGCAGGACTACGTTTACGCAATCCTAGAAGGACATTACGACGCTAAAGAAAGACATCAAGCTTTGCTTGTATTGGCAGCTAAATGTCGTGGTATGGGATATGATAAAGAGCAAACATACTACCTATGTAAAAGCAGTCTAAAGAAACAGGCAGCTATTAAAGGTCAAGACGAGTTTAATAAAGAAGAGCTATTCAAAAACATCATTGAAGATAGTGTATACTCAGATCGATGGGAAGGTGGAAGCTTTTCTCCAAAAAATAACCCTTGGCTCGCTCAGTATTGTGAGAGACATGGAATCCGTTGGGACAATCGTTCAGAAGCTAATGTAACATCTGTAACAGAAGCATTTGACTCGTTTGAAAACTTCGCAACTAATATCGATAAGAATACAATCAAAACAGGTATTCCCGGATTAGATGAAGTATTACGACTCACAATTGGAATGAGCGTTGGTCTTGTTGCTAGTCCCGGTGTTGGTAAGACTTCTGTATCTCTTCAAATGCTTAATAATATGTCAAAACAAGGACACCGTTGTATTTTCTTCTCATATGATATGTACGCACCTATCGTATACCAGAAACTAGTACAAAAGCATTTCAATATTAGCTCAAAAGATATGTTTGAGAAGTTTAAGACAGATCCTAGCTTTAGAGAGAAAGTTAAGGTAAAGATCTCAGAAGAATATTCAAATGTTAGCTTCTGTTTTAAGACCGGACAAAACGTACCAGATATTGAAGCTACTATTGACGAAGTGGAGTCAACTACAGGACAGCGAGTTAAGTTCATGGTAGTAGACTATAATGAACTAGTACAAACTGACTATTCTGACTCTACCGCAGCATCTTCATTCGTTGCTCAAAAGATGAGAGAGATTGCCCAACGTCGTGAGATCTGTGTGTTCAGTTTATTCCAACCATCTAAGATTTCTGGAACTCCAGCGGATGAAATCAAGTCATATAACAGTGCTAAAGGTTCTGGGGCTATTTCACAGTCTGTATCAGTGATGCTTGGTATGTCTCGTCCGGGATATAATCCACAAAAGCCTGAAAGTGATCGTTTCATTAACTTAGCGTGTCTAAAAAATCGAATGGGGCCGCTCTTTAGTTTGGACTGGACATGGCATGGACTTACTGGTACTATTAGTAGAATGAATGATGATGACTTTGAAGAATTAAGAGAAATTCGTGAGAGAAAAGCAGCAGAATCTTCTGGTAGCGGAGGATGGGACTAATGAAACGAAAACTAGACGTAGATACAACAGTTGAAACGTATGATGCTTTAGGTGGAAAATATATCGCGATTAAAGAAAAATCTATATTTATTGACATTTCAAATCAAACAATTCGTTTAGATAAAACAGCTGCAAAAAAATTAAACAAATTTCTAGAAAAATATTTATCAAAGGATTCAAATGAAAAGAAGTGACGTATTACTTTTAATTCATGATGTAATTATAGATTATTCTTCCGAAGGTGAAATTATTCTTACATCAAAAATTGAAAGAGAAATGACCGAAAAAATTCTTCGTGCTATTGAAGAAGTGGGAATGCTTCCGCCTTCTTGCAAAAAGTTAGTAGGACCGTTAAATGGATATCCGGGACATGAAGAAGTCTATGTAAAACGTTCCGTACACGAATGGGAGAATGAATGAAAAGAAGTGAAGTACTTAATTTAATACGAGATACAATGAGAGCGGAAGAAGGTAAGGCAATTCATTTTAGAGAAATGATTGATAATATCCTTCCAGAAAAGATTCTTCGTACTATTGAAGAAGCAGGAATGATTCCCCCAGCTTTTACAGAGCGAATGAGTTGTGGATGCTGTTCTAGTTATCAAGAAGGAGAATGGGAGAAAGAATGAAACAAGTATCAGCAAACGGATTAAAAGGTACTCTAATCAGAAGTGGATCTAGTTTGTATTTCCGTGTATACTCTCACTCTAAATTTACAGACTACGAAATTCAAATGCATGATATAGAAGTACAGATAAAAGATAGCGACGCCTTTTTAAAAGAGATTGAATCAACTGGTGAAATGGTTCTAGACTATAGTAACGAAACATTGGGGTATGATGAATGAGTGCTGAGAAGTGTAACATCTGTGGAGTATCTGGAACTAGCACATATAGATGCTGCGGTAATAACAAGGATTTTCGTATTAAACAAATACAGAAACAAATTATGATAATCGATGTTCAAATTCATGATCTAGAATATAAAAAACTAGAACTATATTCAGAGTTGGATAATCTACAACTTGAAGAATGAGCTACTAGGTAAACTCTGGACTCTTTTGTATATAGAAACTGATTACGACGAAGACAGTCTAAAAGAATTGTGTGAGAAAATAGTTGAGGTAATGGAAAAACATGACAACGAAGAAAAGAACAAAAAAAACTGATCGACTATTTGACATTTTCTGCGGAGAAGCCGTTGCTGTAATGGTGAACCGGGATTCCGAGTCTACAACACAAACCGAGATCAAGATTGAGACCTTGAAAGCTCCTATTGTATTAGCGGGGTATCTTGTTGATACAGACGACGAGTTTCTATATCTAGGACTTGATCCAGATGCTATTAATCAGGCAGTGAGAAGAGATACAGTAGTTCATATTGAGATAATGGAAAATCCGCTCGATGAAATTATGAACGGAATGGACTTTGGAAAAGAAGGAGGACTAAACTAATGTTTGGATTATTTAAAAAGAAACCTGTAATAGAAAAAGTAACAAAAAAGATTAAAACGAATAATGCAACTGTACATGTATTTTATGGCGATAATGAATATGGTACAATTACAAAAACTGGACATATATATTACCGTGGCGACATTCCTTACATGACTTCTGGAAAATATCTACTAGATTCTTATTTAGAAAACGTAAATAATTTTATAGAATTAGATAATGGATTAAGAATTCCAATTAGTAGTATTAAAAGATTTGATCCCGTTACAACAATTGAAATCGAGGTGGAAGTGTGAGATTTCTATTCGGAATTCTAAAAGGATTGAACAACGACATTCCAACGAGATGGGAAGTTCGTTATTGCCTAAATCTAATAGCTAAATACGATGATCATATTCCTCTCACTAATAGAATCCTACGAATGATGGAAGAGTATGCTTCTGGATACGAAATAGAAAACCTCAGAGATATCCATCTAGTACCTTACGAACGTGTTAGACAATGTTTAGTAAAGGGTTGTAGAGTTTCGTATGAGCTACGATAAAGAATTAATCATTGATCTTGAATTTGCTTTGTGTGCCAAACTACAACCAACTTTTCTTGCAATAAGCGAGCCAGATGAAGACACCGGTGAGATAGAGATCATCATATCATGCAATCAATTTAATAGAAAAAACATACAAGAAAGAGTTTCTATCATTTTTAAGTTGATCGAAAACTATGTCCCTGCTATACTTGAAGACAGGTTGATATTAGTTACAGCTTTGAACAACAACGAGATGGACGAGGTACTGGATGATTTATTTAGTAGGGAGTTATTTTGATTAAAGTGGGAGATGTGGTATTAGTAATGGGTAATCTAGATAAGAGAATTAGAGAAAAGCAAACAGATGGCCCAGTTTATGGTACGGTAGACCAAATTCTAGCAGATGGTCAAGTCAGTGTAATTCTAGAAGACAATGACATCTGGATCGGTTTAGTACGCGAGGTTTCTAAACAATGAAATGGTTGCTACTATTAGCAGTACTTGCTAGTCTTTTAGGTTGCGGTATTCATGTAACATCAGATCCAATTATCGTAACCCATACTTTAGATTTATCATTAGTACGTCCTTATTGCGAACAGAAGTGTAACTATGATGCTACTTGTGTAACGACTTGTATCAATGATTTCTTGTTGACTTTGAGCGGAGTTACTGTAAAATAGGAGAGGTATGGATAATACAGAAAAGCTTGTATTTGGTAAAGCGAATATCAAAGGTGTTGTAGGTCTTGAAGTAGCTGACGATATAGCAGAAGTCTTTGTACAAGATAAAGATGGTGGTATAACTTCTGTATTTGTGCCTAATAGATTCTGGATTCTTTCTAATAAAAATATCAACGGGAAGTTCGCGAAGCTTAAAGGTGATCTCCATTATAAATGGGGAACACAATTTAAGGATAGAGCAACTTGGTCAAAGTGTCGTGGTGCTTGGAAAAAGAGCGACGACATTTTCAGCGTGTGGAATGCAGAAGAGTCGCTAATGATGAAGGACGGTATTACCTTCTATCAAGACTTGAAACTCAAAGACGTATCACTTCTCAGTTGGGACATCGAGACTACAGGACTTGATGGTACAGCTTCCGACGCTAAAGTACTCCTCATCTCAACTACGTATAGAGATCAACACAAACAAGTTAATAAACTGTTTTCATATGACGAATATGAAACAGAAGCTGATCTTCTAGACGCATTCTCAGAGTACATTCAAGAAACCAATCCTTCATTAATTCTTGGACATAATATCTTCGCATTTGACTTTCCGTATATGCAAGCTAGAGCAGACGCTTCCGGTACGCAACTAGCGTGGGGCCGTGATGGTAGTGCGGTCGAGTTTGAAGACTATGAATCCAAGTTTCGCTTAGACGGAACTCGCGACTTACTATACAAGAAGGTACGAGTCTATGGACGAGAAATCTGTGACACATTCTTTCTAGCTAATTCTTACGATGTATCTAAGAGCATTGAGTCATACGCTTTGAAGCCTATGATCAAGCAATTAGGACTTGAGAAAGCTGGTCGTCAGTATTATGATGCTGGTGACATCAGAAAGAACTACAAGAATCCAGTTGAGTTTACCAAGATCAAACAGTACGCAGAAGATGACGCAGAAGATCCAGTGAAGTTATGGGATTTAATGGGACCATTGTATTTCAACATGGCGACGATGTTTCCAAAGCCTTTTACAGAGATCCTACTAAGTGCTAGTGGTGGTAAGATCAATGGAATGATGTGTCGAGCTTACCTACAAGATGGACATAGCCTACCAAAAGCAGATGAGAGACAAGATTACATGGGAGCACTCTCTTTTGCAGTGCCGGGAATCTATAGCAATTGTTTTAAGATTGACTTGGCAGCTCTGTATCCTTCCATCATGATTGAGTATGAAGTATTTGACGATACAAAAGATCCAAACGGATATTTGTTACAGTTTGTTAAGATTTTTAGAGCAAAGAGACTTGAGTACAAGAAGCTTGCTGCTGATACAGGAGAGGACTACTGGAGAGAGATGGATACAACAGCGAAGTCTATCCTAAACTCCTTCTACGGCTTCTGTGGAACCGGTGGACTTAACTTCAACTCTTTTAGTTGTGCAGATTTTATTACAGCTAAAGGTAGGGAGATTTTGGAGTATACCATTAAGTGGGCCTCAGGTAGACCATTGACAGACTTTGTGAAAGATGAGACAATGGATGAGGAGGAAAGCGCATGAAATTTCCAATTATTATATATAAAATTGCAGAACCAAAAACTTGTTGGTGGTCTAATATAAGAAGAAAAAAGAGCAAAGAACATATCAGACAAAGGCAAGATATGTTATTTGGAATTACAAGAAGTTACCATAGAAATGAACGAAAATATATCTATAGGTTAACTATTGGTAGATTTACAATAGGAATTATGTTTCAATGAACAATCATAACTTCCGCATCGTTGGTGGAGATACAGACTCCATCATGTTCTGTAAACCAGATATGGCCCCGTTCTCAAAAGAAGAACAGGACAATCTTCTTCTTGAGATCAATTCGCTTTTACCAAAAGAGATCAAGTTTGCCAACGATGGGATTTTTTCTAAAGTAGTTTACTTGAAACCCAAGAACTACATCATGATCGATGAAAAAGGTAAGAGAAAGATGAAGGGGTCATCCCTTAAGTCTTCTACTCTAGAACCTGCTCTTAAAGAAATGCTAGGAGAATTCATCGAGACACTTCTTAATGATCAACAAGAACTTCTACCAGCAATCTACGACAAGTATATCCAACGTGCTTTGAACATCACTGATATCAAACCTTGGACAACGAAGAAGACCTTATCCCCAACGACATACAAGAGCGAGCGTAAGAATGAGACTGACATTGTAGACGCAGTGAGAGGCACCGAGTACAAGTCAGGAGATCGTGTATACTTGTATGCTAAGTCGGAAGTGATTGAATTAGACGCGTTCTATAAGTCAGGAGCCAAGAAGGGACAGAGGAAGACTAAGAAGGTCAAGGTATACGGACTACAGGAAAACTTCGATGGAGTTTACTGTAAACAAACATACGTAGACAAAGTTCTTGCAACTACAAAAAGATTTTCTACTGTAATAGATACATCAATATTTAAAAAATACGAAGTTAAAGAATGATAACACAAGAAGAACTTAAACAATTATTACATTATGATCCTAAAACTGGTATATTTAAGTGGATTAAAACTAGATGCCATTTAGCAAAA
>Ga0068872_10000531_pt1 | contig 32172 bp, 28 predicted proteins | sample NOAtaG_7_FD_66441 | JGI IMG/M metagenome (GOLD analysis project Ga0068872, IMG submission 66441) | Freshwater lake microbial communities from Lake Erie, under a cyanobacterial bloom - NOAA_Erie_Diel1S_2200h metaG | ecosystem: Environmental > Aquatic > Freshwater > Lake | place: USA: Ohio, Lake...
CAACCCAAAACGCACCAAATTCAATCGCATGGCGGTGAACCACGGGGGTTGTCCATCATTTCGACATCAAAAAAACAAAGGAAGTTCTTTGGAATTCATCACAGAATCTCTGCGGAGAAATAAAGGAGTTAGGTGCAAGCGTAGCGGACGACACAACAGACATCAAACTAACATTAAAACAGACGACAAAAAGCCAACGCTTCGCAAAATTAAAAGAGCTGCAATGGAAACCCACAAGACGACCCAAATTGCAGCACATTTAATTTTGCCCAACCGCACCCAAAGCCCACCCACCACCCGATCAGTGGACAGCGGACACTTTGACTGCAACTTTTGATATTAAAAGGGTTTTAAAAACTAACTTTACGACCAATAGAAATTAAAATAGTAACACCATAAAATGGCCAAACAGAAAAAAGAAATAAAAGAAAAAGCAATTGAAGTTACCCTTTGGGATGCTGCCAATAAACTAAGAGGAAGCGTTGAGCCTGCTGAATATAAACACGTAGTATTAGGACTGATTTTCTTAAAGTTTGCCAGCGACAAGTTTGAAGACCACCGAGCCAAACTTATTACCGAAGGCAAAGACAAATACATTGAAATGGCTGAGTTCTACAATATGAACAATGTGTTTTTCTTAGAAGAAACTAGCCGTTGGAGTTACTTGATAAAAAGAGCCAAGCAAAATGACATTGCATTGCTCATTGACACAGCTTTGCACACCATTGAAAAAAACAACAAAGCTTTAAAAGGAGCATTGCCCGACAATTACTTTTCTCGTTTGGGTTTGGATGTAACCAAACTTGCTTCTTTGCTTGATACCATTAATGATATTGACACCACCAAAGACCCGAAGCACGATGTGGTTGGGAAAGTGTATGAATACTTCCTTTCAAAATTTGCATTGGCAGAAGGAAAAGGCAAAGGAGAATTTTACACACCTAAAAGTATTGTAAACCTGATTGCCGAAATGATTGAACCATACAAGGGCATTATCTATGACCCTGCTTGTGGTTCGGGTGGTATGTTTGTTCAATCTATCAAATTTATTGAGGCACATAATGGCAACAATAAAGAAATTTCTATTTACGGACAGGAATACACCAACACCACTTACAAACTGGCAAAGATGAACCTTGCCATAAGAGGTATAAGCGGAAACCTTGGAGAGAAAGCTGCCGACACTTTTGCAGACGACCAACACAAAGACCTCAAAGCCGATTACATAATGGCAAACCCGCCTTTTAACCAAAAAGACTGGCGGGCAGAAAATGAATTGAAAGACGACCCACGTTGGAGAGGGTATGATGTGCCACCCAAAAGCAACGCCAACTATGGTTGGATTTTGAATATGGTGAGTAAACTTTCAGAAAATGGTGTGGCAGGTTTCATTTTGGCAAATGGTGCATTGAGTGGCGGTGGCGAAGAATACAAAATACGCAGAAAGTTGATTGAAAATAACATAGTTGAAGCTATTTTAATTTTTCCAAGTTCAATGTTTTACACCACAGATATAAGTGTATCGCTTTGGATTATCAATAAAAACAAAAAAGACCAAATACGAACGATAGGCAAAGAAAAACGCCATTTCAGAAATCGAGAAAAGGAAATCTTGTTTTTTGATTTAAGACAATCAGGCATTCCATTTGAGAAAAAGTTTGTTCAATTCTCAGATGAAAAAATTAAAGAAATCGCTTCTACTTTGCACGAATGGCAGAAAAAAGATAGCAGCTATAAAGACATACCTGAGTTTTGCTATTCAGCAAAATTTGAAGAAATCGAAAAGAAAGATTTTTCATTGGTACCAAGCAAATACATTGAATTTGTAAACCGAGATGAAAACATTGACTTTGCCGAAAAAATGCAAAGCCTGAAAACCGATTTTGCAGACTTGCTGAAAGCCGAAGCATCTTCAAAAAATGATTTACTAACCGTGTTTAAAGAATTGGGTTATGAAATCAAATTATAAAGCACTCGCTACATATATTGAACCAGTGAATCAACTAAATGATGGAATGGAAGTAAAAGAACTTTTAGGTATTAGTAACCAAAAGTTTTTTCAAAATTCTCATACAAATACTATTGATATCGATTTGCAAACATACCGCATTGTTCGAACAAATCAGTTTGCATATAACAGAGCAACCACAAGAAACGGAGACAAAATCTCAATTGCATTAAGGCAAGGAAACGATTGTATAGTTTCTCCATCATATCGCATTTTCAGAAGCAAGGATGAAAACGAATTGAACTCTGAATATTTAATGATGTGGTTTCGCAGACCAGAGTTTGACCGCTATGCAAGATTTAAAAGTCATGGAAGTGCACACGAATTTTTCGAGTATGACCAAATGTGTCAAGTTGAATTGCCTATTCCCAGCATTGACAAACAAAGAGAAATTGTAAAAGAATACAACGTAATCCAAAACCGCATAATCCTAAACCAACAACTGATACAAAAACTCGAAGAAACCGCACAGACAATTTATAAGCAGTGGTTCGTGGAAGGAATTGATAAAGAGAATTTGCCAGATGGGTGGACGATTAAAAAACTATCCGATTTTTGCGATATTAAAGGTGGTAAGAGATTACCAAAAGGTAACGAATTGAATGATGAAAAAAACGGCAATCCGTATATCAAGGTTGCTGATATGACAAAGGACAAATTTATTGTTTTGAATGATTCCTTTCAATTTGTCTCAAATGATATTCAAAAATCAATTTCAAGATATATTGTTCAATCAGGTGATATAATTATTTCAATTGTTGGAACCATTGGTTTAGTCAACATAGTTGATAGCACCTTGTTAAACGCTAACCTAACTGAAAACTGTTACCGATTAACAAATTTCAAAGTGGTCCATTCAGACTATCTGTATTACTATTTAGTTTCTCCATTTGGAAAAAAGGAAATAGAATCAAGAACGGTAGGTGGAGTTCAAGCCAAGTTACCAATGTATAATGTTCAATCATTACCTGTTGTATTACCAAAAAAAGAAGTATTGCAAAAATTTGAAAAGTCTTTGAACCCGATAAATGATTTACAAAATACTTTAACAAAAGAAATCCACAAATTAACAGAACTGAAAGATTTGCTTCTTTCCAAATTAGCGACCATAGAAAATTAAGAATAAAATGAGCAAAGAGCTACACATACACACCGCAGAATACAGCGATATATTGCAGCAAGCAGTACAGGAAATTCGCACCGCTCGTATTGTTGTTGCCAAGCAAATAAACAGCAGTATTCAGTTGTCTTACTGGAACTTGGGCAAATTGCTTTTTGATAAACAATTGGAAGAAGGTTACGGCAGTGGTGTGGTCAATCAACTTTCTATCGACCTAAAAAAAGAGTTCCCAGATATGGGCTTGTCGCCCCGTAATTTGTGGGATATGAAGCGTTTTTATGAACGCTACCGTTTAGCAGATTCAAAACTGCGACAGGCTGTCGCAGTTTTACCTTGGGGTCATAATTTACTTTTAATCAATAAATTACAATCGCTTGAAGCGGTATCGTTTTACGCCACACAAACAATTGAAAAAGGTTGGAGCCGAGAATTATTGCTCAACGCCATCAAAATGGATAGTTTCAGCCAAATGCAAAAGCAAATAAAGTCGCACAATTTTAGCGAAACGCTTCCTGCTCTTAATGCTGACTATGCCAACGAAGTGTTTAAGGATACTTACAATCTTGGTTTTTTAAGCATTACCGAGCCTGTAAAAGAGTTGGAATTAGAAAAGCGGTTGATAGAAAAAATTAAATCGTTTGTATTGGAACTTGGTAAAGGCTTTAGTTTTATTGGCAATCAGCACCGATTAGAATACAACGGCAAAGAGTATTTTGTAGATATGTTGTTCTTTCATAGAGGTTTACGTTCGTTGGTAGCTATCGAATTAAAAATCGGAAGTTTCAAAGCAGAATATGTAGGTAAAATGAATTTGTATTTGAGCTTGCTTGATAAATTTGAAAAGGGCGAAAGTGAAAGCCAATCTATCGGCATTATTCTCTGTGCCGACAAAGACCATTTAGATGTAGAAATTGCCCTGCAAGACATCAATAAACCAATTGGTGTGGCAGAGTATCAACTCTTACTGCCAAAAGACAAATTGCAAAACTTGCTTATTGCTGAAATAAAAAAATCAGAAGAAATAAACGAATGAAATTCACCGAAGAAAGATTAGAAAAGGCATTTGCAGAATTGTTGGGACAAGAAGGCTTTCCCCACCATTTGGGTATTACGATAACTCGTAAGCCAGACGAAGTATTGATTTGGAAAAATCCTATTCTTTTGATATTTGTAGCATAAAAAATTAGAAAATGACCGAAACAAACCGCATAGAATATAAACTTGAATTGACCAAAGAATTAGATTTGGAAAAGGATGTAATTGCTTTTTTGAACTATCACGAGGGCGGTATTATTTATGTTGGTATTGATAAAAATGGGAGCATTGTGGGTGTGGCAGATATGGATGGTGATATGCTCAAAATAAAAGACCGTTTAAAAACAAATATTTCTCCCAGTTGCATGGGTTTGTTTGATGTAAGTGCCGATGAAAAAGAAGGGAAAGACATTATCAAAATTACGGTGGCAAGTGGTTCAGAAAAACCCTATTACAAACGCAAATATGGCATGTCTGAAAAAGGTTGTTATATCCGCTTAGGCACTGCTGCCGAACCCATGCCTCAAAAAATGATTGATGAGTTATTTGCCAAACGAACGCGTGATTCAATAGGTAAAATAAAATCGAACAAACAAGATTTAACATTTGAGCAGCTTAAAATCTATTACGAAGGCAGAGGCATTAGCCTAAACAAACAATTTGCCAATAACTTGGAGCTATTAACCGAACAAGGCGAGTATAATTATGCTGCCTATTTAATGGCAGATAACAGCGGTACATCTGTTAAAGTGGCAAAATACAATGGCATAACCAGGGTTGATTTAATTGAAAATGAAGAATATGGTTATTGTTCTTTAATAAAAGCTACCAAAAATGTGCTAGAAAAACTGGAACTGGAAAATAAAACAATTACAAAAATAACCACAAAGGAGCGTGCAGATAAACAACTTTGGTCATCTATAGCGCTAAAGGAAGCAGTATTAAATGCTTTTGTTCATAACGATTATACCAATGAAGTGCCGCCAAAATTTGAAATTTTTGATGATAGAATTGAAATAACATCAACAGGTGGTTTGCCGAATGGCTTAAGTAAAGAGGAATTTTTTGAAGGATTTTCTGTACCACGCAATAAGGAACTCATGCGTATATATAAAGATATCGGTTTGGTAGAGCAATTGGGTTCTGGTGTTCCTAGAATATTAAATAGCTATGGCAAGGATTGCTTTACGTTTTCTTCTAATTTTTTGCGAATGTCTTTTCCTAAAGAAGTTAATGATGGTGGTCAGACAGGTGGTCAGATAGGTGGTCAAATAGGTGGTCAAATAGGTGGTGCAATCAAAGAATTAACAGATAGGCAAAAGGAAGTTTTACAGCTAATTACTATAAATACAAAAATGTCTAGAAAGGAATTAGCAGAAAAACTTGGTATAAATGAATCTGCAGTTCAAAAGCATTTAAAGGCGTTGACTGAAGAAAGAATTATTGAAAGAGTCGGTACCAAAAAAGGGTATTGGAAAATAATGATTACATAATGAAATTCACTGAAGAAAAGTTAGAAAAGGCGTTTACCGAATTGTTGGGGCAAGAAGGCTTTCCCCATCATTTGGGTATCACAATAACTCGTAAGCCCGAAGATGTATTGATAGAAGAAGATTTACAAAACATTTTATTAACTCAGTACGCTGAGCAGGGCATCACAGTGAACGAAACCAAATCTATTATTCTTCAACTCAAATCTCTTTCCGCTTCCGACCTTTACGAAAGCAACAAAACATTTTTAAAAATGCTTTCAGATGGTTTTATTCTCAAACGAGAAGACCGAAACCAAAAAGACATATACATTCAACTTATCAATTACGTAGGCTTAAACAAACACCGCCAACCCGAAGCAGACCAACTCATTTCAATAGCTGCTGAACCCGAAGAAGTTTATCCGCCCGACAATAATATTTACAAGTTTGTGAATCAATTAGAAATTATTGGTTCAGAGAAACGTATTCCAGATGGCATTGTTTACATCAATGGTTTGCCTTTGGTAGTGTTTGAATTCAAATCTGCCATTCGTGAAGAAGCCACTATTTATGATGCTTACAAACAGTTAACTGTTCGCTACCACAGAGATATTCCTGAACTTTTTAAATACAATGCTTTTTGCGTCATCAGCGATGGCGTGAACAACAAGGCAGGTTCATTCTTTGCTCCATATGAGTTTTTCTATGTCTGGCGAAGAGTTGCAGGTTTGGCAAAAGATGTGGACGGCATCGACAGTATGTTTACACTCATTCAGGGAATGTTTCATAAAAACCGTTTGCGTGATATTATTCGCAACTTCATTTACATTCCTGACAGCTCAAAGAAAAACGAAAAAATTGTATGTCGCTATCCGCAATACTATGCGGCAAGAGCATTGTATGACAATATCAAAAAAGCCCAAAAGCCCGAAGGAAACGGAAAAGGTGGAACATACTTTGGTGCTACTGGTTGTGGAAAGAGCTTTACAATGCTTTACCTCACAAGGTTATTGATGAAAAGCGAATACTTTGAAAGTCCAACCATTGTATTAATTACCGACCGTACCGACTTAGACGACCAACTTTCGGGACAATTTACTAATGCGAAAAACTTTATTGGCGACAATACTGTGGTGAGTGTTGAGAGCAGAGCCAACCTAAGAGAATTAATTCAAGGCAGACAAAGCGGAGGAGTTTTCTTAACCACCATTCACAAGTTTACAGAAGATACTCAACTGCTCACTGATAGGCAAAATGTAATTTGTATTTCTGACGAAGCACACAGAAGCCAAGTAAACCTTGACCAAAAAGTAAAAGTTACCGAGAAAGGTGTTACCAAAACGTATGGCTTCGCCAAATATTTACACGATTCGTTACCCAATGCCACATTCGTTGGTTTCACAGGAACACCAATTGATGCAACACTTGATGTGTTTGGAAAAGTGGTGGATGCTTATACAATGACAGAATCGGTGAAAGATGAAATCACTGTGCGGATTGTGTATGAAGGCAGAGCAGCAAAAGTGTTATTGAATAATTCAAAACTCAAAGAGATTGAAGATTATTATGCTAAGTGTGCCGAGATAGGAAGCAACGAAAATCAGATTGAACAAAGCAAAAAAGAAATGGCTCAGATGTATGCCATTATTGGCGACCCTGACCGTTTAAAAGCAGTTGCCGAAGACTTTGTAAACCATTATGAGAAAAGAGTTTCAGAAGGTTCAACCGTAAAAGGAAAAGCTATGTTTGTATGTAGCACTCGAGAAATTGCTTATGAGCTGTATAAAAATATCATCGCATTAAAACCCGAATGGAACGAAATACTCGCAGCCGAAGAAGGTGCAGAACTTACCGACAAAGATAAACGAGAACTGAAACCTATTGAACGCATCAAACTCATTGCGACCAGAGGACAAGACGATCCGAAGGAAATGTATGATTTGTTAGGCACAAAAGACCAACGCAAGGAATTAGACCGACAATTCAAAAATGAAAAATCGAATTTCAAAATTGCCATTGTAGTTGATATGTGGCTCACTGGTTTTGATGTACCTTTCTTAGATAGCATTTACATTGACAAACCAATTCAACGACATAATTTAATTCAAACCATATCAAGAGTAAACCGAAAGTTTGAAGGCAAAAACAAAGGTTTGGTTGTGGATTATATCGGCATCAAAACACAAATGAATTTGGCGTTGAAGCAATACAGCGAAGGCGACAAAGATAATTTTGAAGACATTGCAGAATCCATCATCATTGTAAGAAATCATTTAGACCTTTTGGCTAAACTGTTTCACACATTTGACAATTCAAAATATTTCAAAGGCACAACCATTCAGCAATTAAATACTTTGAATTTAGCTGCCGAATATGTGCAACAATCAAAAGAATTTGAAACCCGATTTATGGGCTTGGTAAAGCGACTGAAAGCCGCTTATGATATTTGTGCAGGAAGCGAACAATTAACACAGTTAGAAAGAGATTACACTCACTTCTATTTGGCTGTTCGTTCCATTGTTTTCAAACTCACTAAAGGTAATGCACCCGACACAGCACAGATGAACGCAAAAGTTCGGGAAATGATAAAAGAAGCCTTGCAAAGTGAAGGAGTTGAAGAAATTTTTAAAATGGGAAATGAAACAGAAACCGAACAAGATATTTTTGATGAAGATTATTTGGCGAAAATTGATAAAATCAAGTTGCCGAATACCAAAATTAAATTGCTTCAACAGCTATTGGCTAAAGTGATTGCAGAAATTAAAAAAGTAAACCGTGTTAGAGGAATTGACTTTACTAAAAAGATGCAAGCATTGGTTGAACGTTATAATAACCGTGATGCAAATGACATTTTAAGGAGCGAAGTGTATGAAGAAATGGCAAGTGCCTTGACAGATTTGATTTGGGAAGTTCACAAAGAATTTTCGGCAGGTGACGCTTTGGGTATTGACTTTGAAGAAAAAGCATTTTACGACATTCTGAAAGAGCTTTGTATAAAATACGACTTCAAATATCCTGAACACAAAATGATTGACCTTGCAAAAGCCGTAAAAGACTTGGTTGACGGACAAGCCAAATTCCCTGACTGGAACAAACGTGACGACATAAAATCAGCTTTAAAAGTTGGACTCATTCTCTTGCTTGACGAGTTTGGTTATCCACCAGTAGAAAGAGACGAAGTGTATGTAGAAATATTTGAGCAAGCAGAAAACTTTAAGAAAAATAATAAGACAGGATAGCCAACGCATTTGGTAGCACATTTGCTTTTTTGCCATCACACAAACCATCGCAAAAAAAATAAAAAGAGCTTGCAAGCCAACGCACCAAAGATAGCAGTAACAATGGACAACAGAGCAACGACAGAAAGAACGCCAGCACCTAACAGCACCTACCCAAAAGGCGGGGTTTCGTGTTCCAAGGACAGTTTTGAGGTTAATCATCCGTCAAGGCGGATTTCAATTTAAGTTTTGTGGTAGAAGCCCAGCCCTTCGGGTAGCTGCAAAACGTTGGCTGTAAGTAAAATAGAACCACATAAAGTGTCTCAACAAATGAAAATATATCGCTTAATTGTAGTTTGTATTTTAATGGTAGGATGTCAAAATAATTTTACCCGAATTGCTTTAGAAAAGAACATTGAAAAATCTTCACTTTTATTTCGTAAAATAAATTCGTCTAATTATACTATTTACATTGAACAAAATCAACCATTTGTTGACACCTTATATCAAAGCAAAGTGGAAAAAGCAATGGATCGAATCAAGCAAATTTTGAGAATTGACTCATTAGATTTCAAGTTTGCGTATGTTTTTGTGAATTCATCAAATTCAATGAAGTTAATTGCCAATAAATACGAAGGGCAAGGTATTGCATTTGTTGATTCTAAGGTTGTAGTAGAACAAGCTCATAGCAATTCTAATGGATATGGGGCTCACGAACTTTTTCATTTAATTATTTATCACTATACCGGTGTACTTCCAAAAGATGGTTTTACAAGTGAGGGGTTTGCTGTTTTTTCTGATGACAAATGGTGGGGTTATGATTTACATTCTGTCGCAAATTATATTTTGAATAATAAACAGATAAGAATTTCGGATGTTATACATGATTTTAGAAGAAATGAAATTGTTTCCTATCCTCTAAGTGGCAGTTTTATTAAATTTATCTATGAAAAATATGGCTTAGAAACCGTCCTGTATTGCTATAAGTTTGGTTTTTCTAATATAGAACAAATCATTAACAAAAAAATTGACGAGTTGGAAAAAGAATGGCGAAATGAAATAAAAGAATGGGATTACAAAACAATCGATTACCCACTGAACAGATAATACTTACCTACAACTAACAGAAGCTAAAACCCATTGGGGCTGATGCGCAGACAAGTTTTCTAATTACAATAAAAGTTTTACCTTTAACGAGGGACAGAGATGCTGCTTCGAACTCCCCAACGGTTTTTAGCAGCAGGCGTTATGTGCTATTTTAAAGGCGATCCAGTACTTGACAAATTGGAGACAAAGAATGAACCGAACTAAGAACATATTGACTGCGACAATTATTGGACTTTTTATTTACCTTCTAACTTCGTGTGGTGATAGTTCAAAATCGACAGTTAGTCAAGCTGAAAAAGACACTATGGCAAAAAAATCGAACCCGGTCGTTTACTTTGAAATACCTGTTAACGACATAGACAGAGCAATAGAGTTTTATATGACCGTATTCAACTTTGACTTCGACAAAGAGATTATTGACAAGAATGAAATGGCATTATTTCCTTTTGTTGAGGAGAACTCGGGAATTTCAGGTGCATTGGCAAAAGGAGAAATTTATAAACCGACTAAGGACGGAGTAGTGATCTACTTTAAGACACAAAACATTGATGAAACATTAAAATTGGCAACCTCAAACGGTGGACAAATTCTATACCCTAAAACAGACAATGGAATTGGATTTGTTGCAGAATTTGAAGACACAGAAGGAAACAGAATTGCATTGTACCAATCAAAAGAATGACGAAAAAAAGCAAACATTAACAATTAAAGTTATGGCAATCATCAATCCTCACATCAACTTCAATGGAAATGCCGAAGAAGCATTTAATTTTTACAAGTCAGTATTTGGCGGAGAGTTCGCAAAGATTATGCGTTTCAAAGACTTGGCAAGCGCTGAATTTCCGGTATCAGAAAATGAAGCGAATAAGATTATGCACATTGCATTACCCATTGGCAAAAGTGTTTTGATGGCCAATGATGTGCCTGAAATACTGGGGCGAACAAACGAAAACGAGAACCGAAGCAAAATTGTAATAAGTGCCGAAAGTAAAGAAGAAGCCGACAAATTATTCAATGGACTTTCGGCAGGTGGGCAAATTGAAATGCCTATTGCCGATAGCCCTTGGGGTTCTTACTTTGGAATGTTTAGAGACAAATACGGAATTGAATGGATGGTGGACTATGACCCCATTTACAAAGGGCAACTCTAGCAAAATGAATTGCTGCTAAGAAAGAGGCATTTCTATGGGCGGATCAATATCAAAAATCAGGCCTTCAGCAAGCTCCTCAGCGCTGCGTTCAATTCCAGATACTTGAATTGGAATCCTGTCTTTTGAATTTTCTCCGAGGAAACCTTGCTCCCATTGAGCACCATGCCTGCCATCTCACCCAAAATTAGTTTCATTATAAAATCGGGAATGGGGGGGAGCCAAAGAGGTTTCTTTAACACATGAGCGATTGCCTTCGTTAATTCGGCATTTGTTACCCAGTTGATACCTACGGCATTGTATGCTCCGTGCCACGACTGATCTTCAGCAGCTTGAATAAACATGGCGCATAAGTCATCGATGTGAATCCAACTTAAAAACTGTTTGCCTGAACCAAGCGGAGCACCTACCCCAAAACGTATTGGTTTTGCTATCTCTGCCAACGCGCCCCCTTTTTCACTGAGCACAATACCTATTCTCAGTTTTACGAGCCGAAGCCCAAGAGTCGCAATTGTATCGGTTTGTTCTTCCCACTCTCTGGTAACGTCCGCTAAAAATCCACTTCCGGCTTTGCTCTCTTCTGTAAAAACTTCTTGATCAAGCCCAAAACCGTAATAACCGATGGCAGACGCACCTACAAATGTTTTAACTGTATGAGAATGGTTTCTTAATGTATCGAAAAGGAGTTTGGTGGAGTGTGTGCGACTTTGCAGTATCTCTTTTTTTCGCTGCGCAGTCCAACGTTGATCGGCTATGCCGGCTCCGGCTAAATGAATGATGGTATCTACCCCCTCAAGGGCTTGAAGATCAATGAATTTATTCTCTACGTCCCACACAAACGCGGGAATACTTCCGTTTTTTTTACTTCTGCCGAGGTGTGAGACGTGGTGACCTTTTTCTAACAACATCTCTGTGAGGCGGCTACCCACTAGCCCCGATGCTCCTGTTACCAAAATTTTCTGAATCATTATTTGTAATTTTGAGACGAAGATTTTTTAGTTCACTCAAAGTCGCCAAGCGTCCAAAGGAAAGGACAATTAAAATGTTTTGCGACTTAGCGTCTTTGCGTGCAACTTCATTTAACAAAGTAACACAACCCTTATGATAAAGTTTCGATTTTTTATTGCCCTGATTCTTCTGGCAGGCACCTCACTTGCACAAACAGTAAAAGTGAAAACGCAGCAACAGCGGGTGAAAGGTGAGAATGTAGATGGATTTGCCGTTGACCTGGAGGGAAAGCGGGCAGATGTGGCGGCCTCACTCGCCAAGTATTTAAAAGAGATCGGCAAAGCAAAGTTTTTATCATCCGATCCACTGGTCATTACAGACCCGGTTTTTAACGGAACGGTTTATCCGAAAGGATCAATTTACGCCTTCACCAACGAGAGCGGGAATGTGGTAACAGCCTGGTTGGGTATCAAACCTACCGAGTGGGAAACAAAAGAAGCGAACTTTATTAATAAGCAATTGGAACGCATGGCGAACGAATTTGGTGTTCGGTTTTATCGTGAGAAGATGCAAGCACTGATTGATGAGACTGAGCAAGCCGGCTTAGCGGTTGAAAAGCAGGCCTTGCGCTTTATGAATCAGGGAAAGGATTTAGCTACAAAACTAACCAACAATGGGCTTGAGAGAATCAAGTTAGAGAAGGCATTGGAGACGAATAAATTTGAAAGCGAAGTGTTGAAGGTGAAAATCGACAACAACAAGAAGGCACAAGACTCGATTGCCAACGTGGCGGTACAGATCAATAAAGTGAAGCAAAGTCAAATAGAGAAACTACGAAAGATCAACTGAAAAGCTTATTTGTTAGCCCGGGTTGGTTCGATGATGTTTTTTGAAAAGAGGGGAGAATGTGCAAAGTAGAGCTCTGCTTCAAGTGCAAAATGATCCGAGAGATCAGCATGTATAGAATCCCAGTTTTTTCGAATGGCTTTGATCTCTCTGGAAGTAGAGACGAATTGGTTGGATGGGTCGCGAACCAGGATATAGTCGATTAAATCCTGGCTCTGTCCCGCCTCTACGTGCAGGTCATTCTGTAATCGATCATACGAAAACTGAAGCGCCCCAACCAGTTCTCCATCTGTTGCACGCAATGTTTGCAACATAAAGTTGTATTCTTCTTCTTTTTTACGATTGATATTAAAGTCACCACAAACAATCTGTGGTACGCCTTCTTTATGAAATGGCTTTAACAGTCGATTGTAAAATTCAACACATTGACTTTGCCGTATCCAGGGGTGCCCAGAATTCTGGAGGTGGGTACCCGCGATTTGAACAGCCGAGCCGTTTACATTCACTTCGGCAATAAGAGCACCTTTTCTGGAGAAGGCATCAATGCCTGATTTATTTTTAAAAATGATGGACTCGGAGGAAACGATAGGATGTTTACTGAAAATCCAGAGCCCACTATTTGTTTTGTAAGAGATCAGTTTTTGGTTAGCCGGACCTGATTGGTAGGGATACTTCTCGTGAAGTTGCCGAAAGATTTTTTTTCTTGCCTTGCGTTGAAAAGCTTCCTGAAAAACGATTACATCATAGTCGCTGTCTTTCAAAATACCACCAATGGCATCAGCTCGTTCTCCCTTACCCTTTACCCTCACTACTCCAGGGAGCATATAAATATTCCAAGAGAGAATTTTAATTTTTTCTGGTGGTGGCGGTGACAGCATCGGTTGGCTGAAGCCAACCTCGAAGGTGAGTAAACTGATGATAAGGATCAGTTGTTTCTTCATTGGTACACCAAAGGTCTCTAAACAATGTTACCTTATCGTAAACGCACCATTACGAATGTGTCAATTAAAGATCTGTTACTCAGCTAGTCTGGGGCGAAGATTTGTTTCAAGACGGTTGTTCATCCAAGAGGGAAATTTGGCTGTTTCAAAGTAGCGCCATAGCAGATAGGTGGTCACCACTCCAATAGACGCACCGGCCGCCACATCAACCAGAAAATGCTGAAGTAAGTAAACCCTCGAGTAGCCAACAACCAAAGCGACTAGCAAGAGGCCGATCGTTGCTGCGGTATTTCTAACAAAGAGCGACAGCAGAAAGGCAAAGCAGAAGATGGTAGCGGTGTGACCGGATGGAAATGAAAAATGACTGTGCACCTCCACGCCCGGAACAAAATGAAGAAGACTATTGTCGATGAGTTCTTTCGGTCTTTTTAGATGGCCGAAGATACCGCGTTTTAAAACCGCACATAAAATCCCATGACCAATCCAAATTGTAGCTGTTAAGATTGCATAACGGAATCGGACGAAATAGAGTAGCTTATTTTTCAATCCTTTGATCTCAAAATTACCCTACGATCAACTTGACTTGATGTAAATATTATTAAATTGCTGATGGATGATTTAAAACTCTAAATAATATCTTTTTGTGATAATATTTTGATAATTTTGTCTTCACGTAACACTCCAGATACTTTCTTTAGTTTGAAAAAAATAGGATTTTGCTATTATCTATTGTCATTCCTGCCTACAACGAATCGGAAACTATTCATCTTATCCTAACAAAGATCAAGCAGATTCAATTGCTTGGCGGGTTAGATAAAGAGATTTTAATAGTGGATGACTGTTCAACTGATCAAACTCAGCAGGCAGTTGCAAAGTACCATCTAGAAAATTCGGATTTGACTATTCGCTATTCCAGAAATGAGATAAATAGGGGGAAGGGGTTTTCGTTGGCACGAGGGATCAGTGAAGCTGTGGGGGATTTTGTGATTGTACAAGATGCTGATTTAGAGTATGACCCTGAAGAATATAACACGCTGTTAAAACCGATGCTATACAATAACGCAGATGTGGTGTACGGCTCACGTTTCATGGGAGGTAATCCGCATCGGATTTTGTTTTTTTGGCATTCCATCGGCAATCGATTTTTAACCTTTCTCTCCAATGTAGCTACCAATCTCAACTTGACCGATATGGAAACGGGTTATAAGTTGTTCAAAAGAGAAATCATCCAAAAGATCTCATTGAAGGAAAATAGATTTGGGTTTGAACCGGAAGTAACGGCCAAAGTAGCGAGAATAAAAGGTATCCGAATTTATGAAGTGGGCATTTCCTACTATGGGCGAACCTATGACGAGGGAAAAAAAATAAATTGGAAAGATGGCCTTCGTGCTATTTATTGCATAATCAAATACAACTATTTTTCTAAAAACTGATTTTGAAAACAAAGTACTATTTTCTTTTTATTCCAATTGGTATCGTCTATCTCATTGGCATGTTCAACGATGTAATGGAGGTAGATGCGTCCCAGTACGCAGCCATGAGTCGCGAAATGCTTGAAAGTGGAAACTATCTACAATTGTATGATCGCGGGCAGAACTACTTAGACAAACCACCTTTGTTATTTTGGGTATCGGCCATGTCATTCAAGCTGTTTGGCATTTCGAATTTTAGCTATAAGTTGCCCTCCGTTCTTTTTTCTTTGCTAGGAATTTTTGCCACAGCTCGATTGGGGCGAAGGCTCTACGGTGAGAAAGCAGGATTTTACGCTGCACTAATTCTTTCTTCTTGCCAGGCCTGGTTTATGATGAATCAAGACATTCGTACGGATACCATTTTGGCAGCATGTACCATTTTTGCCATTTGGCAATTGTTCATTTTCATGGATGAGCAAAAGTTCATTCATCTCATCTTCGGGTCAATAGGCGCGGCCGGGGCGATGCTCACCAAAGGCCCGATTGGGTTAATGGTGCCCGCGCTCGGAATTGGATTTTATTTGTTGGTAAAGCGTGATTGGAAAAATCTTTTCAACTGGAAATGGCTGCTGGTGCCGATAATCGTTGCCATTTGTATCAGTCCCTTTTTGTATGGGCTTTATCAACAATATGATTTACAACCCGGCAAAATCATCCAAGGCGAGCCGATTCAATCAGGTGTCAAGTTCTACCTTTGGACTCAAAGTTTTGGGCGAATCACAGGAGAAAGCGTTTGGAAAGATGATACTACCCAACTCTTCTTTACGCACACTTTTCTTTGGGCATTTTTGCCGTGGTGTGTGTTATTTGTGGTGGCGCTTTGGCGCGATACCGCGACATTGATAAAGGCTCGCCTTCATTTGGCGAGTGGATATACTGCACTTACCTGGGGTGGATTTGTGTTTCCATTCATTGCGTTCTCACTTTCGCACTACAAATTGCCACACTACATTTTTGTCATTTTTCCATTGGCAGCTATCGCCTCAGCAAATTTTCTGGATTTCTTAATCGAGAATGGGTCAGTGCTCTGGCAAAAAAGATGGAAGTGGATTCAGTTGTTCGTGGCCACACTCGCTTACACACTTGGAATTTTGCTCTGTACTTGGGCTTTCCCCATGTCAAATTTGTTTGCATGGATTTTAACACTAACTGGTGTTGGTGCTGGCCTCTATTTCGTGTGGAGGGGAATATCACCCTTCGAAAAAATAGTTCTGCCCTCAGCCATTGCGATTATCGTCCTCAATTTTTTGTTGAACGTACACTTCTATCCGACCCTATTTTATTTCACCACCTCCAACCAGGCGGCCAAGTTAGTTAAAGCGGATGGCGGTGAGAAGAATTTCAGAACGCTAAATCAGGTGTCGTATGGACTGGATGTGTATGCGCAGCGCACCGTGCCAAATTATGGCACCGTGGATGAACTTCTGCAAAACAGTAACAACAAAACATTGTGGGTTTATACTAATGCGCAGGGGCATCAGGAAATACTGGCAAGGGGCTTAAGAATCTTAGAGGACAAAAAGATGGAACACTTTCATATCTCCACCTTGTCGATGCTTTTCCTCAACCCAAAAACGAGAAGTAAGGAAATTGAGTATAAGCACCTGCTGAAGATTGATACCTCTATTTTATGATTTTTTTAAACCGATGATGGCTATTAGAATGAGTCCTAAGTAAACGAAGTCCATGGGCTTAATTGCATCTTTAAAAAAGAAAACTTCAATCATTTTCACTCCAGCTAACGTAACGCCCATCCAAATAGCAAATGCCGTAGAAGCCGGAATTTCTTTCATCGCCAAGGAAAAAAAATAAATGTTGGCCAGGCCAAATCCAACGTAACCTACCAGGGGGAGAAGAGCCACTAAGTTATCGGTTGGGTGCTGAGCGATGGCTTGAAACGATATTTTCTTGATTTCGGCAAAACTCAGTTTTTTCAAACTAAAAATCCATCCGATTTCAAACAGGGATGCAATAAAAAGGTAAAGCCACTGCATCAGACCAGGCTTTCCTCTTCTGCCGACTTGTTTGCTTTGGGCGAAAATAGGCTAGCGAAAGATTTCATGATGCTGAAACGCAAATTCAGATACCAATCCCACCCCTTCTTCTTTTTAAGTTCATCTTCATCAAATCGCTTCACCGAAAAAGCATGTTGTAAAAAATAGTCTTTTGGATATTTGTAAGGAAGTCCAAATTCGACTGGTTTTTTGTTAGGAAGATAGGCAGTACCAAACATCCAATCCCAAAAGGCAAATTTGGTGGAATAGTTGGCGAAATACGTCTCTTTGGTTTCAGCATGATGCCATTGGTGCATCTCCGGCCCATTGATAAAGTATTGCCAATTGCCTGAACGCACATCAATATTGCTGTGGATATACATACCCCACACTGCATCGATACAAGCTTTGATGGGAACCACCATCGGGTTGGCCCCCAGCAAAATAATGGGAGCAAATTCTATCGTCTGGTTGATAATGATTTCAACGACATGAGACCTTGAACCGGCAATCCAATCAACTTCGCGAACAGAATGATGTGCCTCGTGTGTACGCCACAAAATTTTGGAATTGTGCTGCCAACGATGGAACCAATAAATGTACAAGTCGTGGGTAATCAGGAAAAATAGTACTTGCACCCAAATCGGCCAGTGTGAAACCAATTGCAAAGAAGACAATGCAAACCGATGGTCAATAGGTTGAATAATGAAATCGAAAATAAGTATCTTCAAAAAGAAGCTTTGAATGAGGGTATACCACACCAAATCCACCCAAAAACCTTCTCTGAAAAAGGGCAAACCTTTTCGATAAGGATATTTTCGCTCCAACCAGATAAGGGCGACAGCTGAAGAAATCAGAATTAAGAATGTAATCGTTTCGACTCTCATCTAAATAATTTGTCCAAATTAAAAACTATTTTAGTGGCTCAGGCTTCATGCTTCAGGCGACAAGCTTGTAGCGTGTAGCGTGTGGCATGTAGCTTACATAAAGCATCATCTAAGCTGTAACTGGTTGATTAATTACTCTCCTTAATCTCTTCATGGGCTCCAGCTCTGTGTCATACACGCGCTTTACACCATCGCCCAGACTTTTTTCAATGTCGCGGATGTCGCGCACAAGCTTTACAATTCCTTGTGGCTCAACGGAGGCAGCATGATCTGATCCCCACATGGCTCGATCTAACGTAATGTGCCGCTCTACAAAAGTAGCTCCCAAAGAAACTGCAGCTAACGTTGGGGCTAACCCAGTCTCGTGACCTGAATATCCAATAGGCAGATCAAACTTGTTGATCAACGTACGGATCATGTTCAAGTTTAACTGTGCAGGATCGCAAGGATACGCAGAAGTAGAGTGAGCCACCATCACATTTTTTGTCCCGGTTAAATCAATGGCGTCTTCAATTTCCATTTCGGTCGACATACCAGTTGAAAGCATTAACGGCCTTTCCGTTGACAAGACTTTCTTTATCAAATCAAGATCAGTAAGACTGGCCGAAGCCAACTTGTACATCACTGGATTGAACTGTTCTAAGAAATCAACAGATGGTTCATCCCAAGCGGAGGCAAACCAATCGATTTTCTTTTGTTGACAATAGTGATCAATTTCTTCAAACTCGGCCTTACCAAATTCGGTTTTGCGTTTGTAGTCAATGTAGCTCATCGTGCCCCATGGGGTTTGGCGCTGCTTTTCCCATTGATCTTTGGGCACGCATAGTTCGGGCGTACGTTTTTGAAACTTCACTGCATCACAGCCCGCAATGCTGGCCCAGTCAATTAACTTCTTGGCAATTTCTACCGAGCCATTGTGGTTAATCCCAATCTCTGCGATGATGTACACCGGATGACCGGCACCAATCTTTCTTCCGTTTTTTAATTCAACATGGTTCATAGTAGTATGGTTTTAGTTGATAGTTTTTTAGTTCGGGTTTACTTTACTGTTAATAATCAGTTCTGCAAATTCTCTAAAGGCACCATGGCCGCCATTGGTGGTGCATACGTAATGAGCAACTCTGCGCGCAAAACTCATGGCATCGCCAGGGCATGCACACAGCCCCACTTGTTTCATAATTTCTTCGTCATTGATGTCGTCTCCGATGTAAGCAATTTCATCTTTTGAAATGTTGATGCGCTCCATGATCTCCTGCAGGCGTTGGGCTTTGTCCATCACACCCATGTGCAATTCTGTGATTTTTAACTTCTCTGCTCTCTTTGATACCGGAAGGGAATCTTCACGTGTGATAATGCCCGTTTCAATAGCTGCAATCTTACGCAAACGCTCTACGCCCATGCCATCGCGAAAAGAAAACCTTTTCAGTTCTTCACCGTTGCCGGAATAATAAACGCCATTGTCAGTGAGCACGCCATCAACATCAGTGATCATTAACTTTATTTTCTCAGCTCTTCTTTTTATTTCTGTAATTGACATCTTGATTCATTTACGATTGATGATTATAGATTTACGATTTGAGGTTGCGTTTGCTCGGTTTTATTAGTTGGTGATTAAATCTAAAATCGTACATCATAAATCTAAAATTAGATTATAGTCCACCCTCCATCCACTACCAAATTTGCTCCGGTCATGTAGCTTGAAGCCTCACTTGCCAAGAACACAATCGCGCCTTTATAGTCGGTTGGTTGTGCCATTCTTCCCAATGGTGTTCGATGGCTGTAATTTTTCTTGAAAAATTCTTGCTGGCCATTCTCCACGCCCCCTGGTGACAACGTATTCACACGTACTCCTTTGTCACCCCAATAAGCAGCAAGAAATCGCGTGAAGCTGATGACAGCTCCCTTGGTGGTTGGGTAGGAAGCAGATTTGTAAAAAGTTTGCTCACCATTTTCGTTTCGATACAGTCTCTGGTCGGGAGCTGTTAAACCATATGTAGAAGCAATGTTGATAATGCTTCCACTCTTGGCGTCTGCCATAACGGAGCCAAAAATCTGGCTACATAAGAAAACGCCAGTTATGTTTACCTCTAAAGATTTTTTCCAAAGAGTCAGTGGATAATTTTCAAACTTGGATAGTTCCAATGCAGCAGAAGGATTTTCGAACATATCATTAATCGCTGCATTGTTCACCAGGATGTCAATCTTTCCATACCGCACCATTACCGCTTCTTTCGCCTCCATAACCGATAGATCGTTAGCAACATCAAGACCTATTCCCATGTGCTTATCTCCCAGTTTCTTTGCGGCCTCGATAGCCGCTGCTTCATCTAAGTCAGCAACTATTACTTTTGCCCCGGCTTCTGCTAAAGCTTCGCAGTGATTTTTTCCAATCAAGCCACAAGCGCCTGTAACAATCGCTGTTTTCCCCGCTAGTGAAAATAATTCCATTAGTGTAACGCCTTTTCTTTAAACGCTTTTTGAACATCTCCTACTTTTCTAAAAACGGCTTCAACCGGTTTTCCAAGAAGAAGTGAGGCTATATCGTTTCCTTTCAGTGCTTCGGCAAGAAGAGAGAGAACGGTATCATATACTTTTAAGGTGTAATTGATATCTTCTTCTGAGTGGGTAAAGCAAACATTATGAAATCCTCCCCAAAGAACACCGCGCTTGATCATTTCTTGTTGAACAAATGATTTTAAGATCAGCGGATCGCCAGCGGATGCATTGAAGGTAATTATCGTACGACAATCAAAGCCTTGGCAAGTCGTCACCGCAGTAAGTTGGTATTTGGCTGCCAATTCGTTGTAGCCTTCTTTGAGTCGCTTGCCCTTCTCTGCTAATACTTTTGGCACATTTTGATCAATCATTTCATGCAGTGTGGCCATCGCTGCCGCCATAGACAGCACTTCGCCACCAAACGTAGAGTAAAAGAAAACATCTTTTTCAAAAAGTTGAAGCACGTCCTTGCGTCCTGCAAGCAGGGCGATCGGCATTCCATTTGCAAAGGCCTTGGAGTAAACTGCTAAGTCGGGCGTGATGCCGAAATACTCCTGTGCGCCCCCGATGGCTATTCGGAACCCAGTCCACATTTCGTCAAAAATCAGCAGGCTACCGTTGGCCTTGCAGAGCGCTTGCACCTTTTGCAAGAAATCGTCCTTGGGAGCTTCAAAAATAAAAGGCTCCAAAATCACGCAGGCAACGTCTTCGTCTAATTTGCTGCGAAGCGATTCAATGTTGTTGTAATCAAACGTTGCCGTAAGTTCTTTTATCTCGGCCGGAATTCCTTCCGCGCGGCTGGTGGTGCCGATGTACCAGTCGTGCCAGCCGTGATAGCCGCAACACAGCACTTTTTTTCTTCCCGTGAAAGCGCGTGATACCCGCACTGCCGCGCTGCACACCTCCGCTCCGGTTTTGGCGATGCGTACTCCTTCCGCGTTGGGAATAATTTTATGAATCAGTTCACTTAATTCTACTTCGAGTGGGTGCATCAACGAAAAGGTGATTCCATCCCTTAGCTGCTTTTGGATGGCCTGATCGACCCGATCATAACAGTAGCCTAATGAAACAGGCCCGATAGCCATGTTGTAGTCAATGTATTTGTTTCCGTCCACATCCCACACATGCGCATCTTTTCCCTTTGCCAAGTACTTTGGGGCAACTCCATTTACATATTGCGAAGGACCTTTGGCCATTGTTTGTGTTACCGGGAACATTACTTGCCTGGCACGTTCGTACAGCGAATTGGAGATAGTGATGTCGGGATATTGACTGGTCATGATTAATGTGTTGACGTGGTTAACGTGTTGACGTGTTGACGAGTTTCCAGCATATTCATGGTTTGAACGGCTATCTTTTCTGGAGTAAAACCTTCGTTGCCTAGTACATCAGCCAGTCGGCCGGGTTTGAACCAACGTTCATTCAGCGAAAGCGATTGTACGTTTGCTAGTTGTTGGTGATTCAATAAGACTTCAGCAACAATAGAAAACAAGCCGCCAATTTTGAAGTGATCTTCCACAGTCACGATTAAATCACTTTCTCTTGCTACTTTGAGAATGACCTCTTCGTCTACTGGCTTTAGGCAACGCATGTTTACAAGCCCTACCGAAAGGCCTTGCTGTTCCAATAGCTGCCTTGCCTCAAAAACTTGGTTGAAGAGCATACCATACGTTAGAAACGTAACTGTCGTACCTTCTGCAACTACTTCCGATTTTCCAATCGTGAAATTCTTATCGTGTTGATAAAGTGGTTTGATCAAATTAGCGCGCGTATAGCTAGGAGCTTTGGAGTGCCAGATTTCAGGAAGCATTAACAACATATCTTCCTCATCCGCAGGGGCAAAAACGTGCATACCAGGAATCCCTCGCATAATGGAAACGTCTTCAATGGCTTGATGGGTTGGTCCGTTGCCATCCGATAAAAATCCGGGAATGAATCCAGTCAACTTTACTGGAAGATTAGCAATACCCACATCGGTGCGTATAAATTCAAAGGCTCGCATTGTTAAGAAAGCGGCCAGTGCATGGACAATCGGTACGCGGCCACGCAACGCCAACCCAGCGGCCATGCCAATCATGGTTTGTTCGGTGATACCCGTATCAATGAATCGATTGACCAAAAGTGGATTATTGGGGATGTTGCGAATCAATGCACGATTCTCTGCCGTCATGATAACGTAGCGCTCATCTGCTAGTGCAAGTTCTGTAATTGATTGTTCGTAGTTCATTTACAATAAAAGAAGTTAAAAGTCAGAATTTAGAAGTTAGAATGTCTTTCAACTGAATGCCGTTTTACTATTTATTTACTCATCACTGAATATCCATTACCGACTACCACTTGCCAACTATCTAACAACAAGAGTCTCCGAGTTCAATTCCGCCATTTTGTTCTCATGCAATTCTTCCAGCAACGCATTCACTTCTTCGTGTGTGAAATTGCAAAACCAACGATCTGCTCTTCGCTCGATACTTGGTAATCCTTTTCCTCGAACCGTATGCGCCACCACGATGGTCGGTTTTTTATTTCCTAAGGGCAGCGTTGAGAACGTGTCGTCCAATTTTTCAAAATCGTGCCCATCTACATCTACCGCATTCCAGCCAAAGGTTTCGAACTTTTCTTTGATGGAATTCAGCGGAATCAATTCTTCAGTAGCCACATTGGCTTGAAAATAATTCCGATCAACAATCCAAATCAAATTATCCAATTTATATGCTGCCGCTACCAGAGCAGCCTCCCAAACCGAACCCTCATTCAATTCGCCATCGCCTGTTACTACTACTACTTTGTTTGTTTGATTTTTCCATTTACAATCCAACGCCACACCCATCGCTACCGAAGGCAAATGGCCCAACGATCCAGAATGAAATTCAACTCCAGGAATTTTAGTATTCGGATGCCAATAGATGCTATCACTTGTTTTCAAATGATTGTCAAGGCGAGATTTTTCGATGAAGCCAATTTCAGCGAAGAGTCCATAAAGCGCAGGCACATCATGGCCTTTTGAAAGAAACAGGTAGTCGCGATTGGGGTCTTCCAAATTTTCGGGCGACACACTCAAGAACCTGGAATACAGAAATACAAACAAGTCTGCGCATGAAAGAGAAGCGCCAGTAAAGCAACCGCCATCTGTGGATAGTCGAACGATGTTCTCTCTTACTTTTAGCGCTAGTTCTTTTAGTTCGTTGTGGGTCATTTTAATGTGCTAATGTTTTAATGTTTTAATGTGTTGAAGTGTAGATGTGTAGATGTGTTGACGTGTTGAGGTGTTGATGTATTTAAGTGTTGAAGATTTGACGTTAATATGATACTACTATCTTACTTCTTATTTCCAATTTCTCCGTTTTACATTTAACTTCTTATTCTAACATCTTGTTCTAACTTTTTATTCTAACACTTATTCTAACACTTATTCTAACTTCTTAATTCTGACTTCTTAATTCTAACTTCTAACTTCTTAATTCTGACTTCTAACTTCTTAATTCTGACTTCTATATTCTGACTTCTATATTCTGACTTCTATTCTCTCGCAGTACTTTCGCCACCTAAGCCCCAACCAAAACCCTTGTCTGTTCTTTTCCAACTGTTTTCAGTTCATGCAAATGGTTTCTATACCAATTCACGCCCACCCATTTCTCGTTAATTTTTTTGAGTGTCGGTTCGTTTTCCAAAAGTTGAAGAATGTCGCTCAAGGAAAATTTTGGATTTATTGGATATAGCCTTTCATAGACTTGCTTGATAAATTCATAGTCTTCCGGGTAGTCGATCGTCCAGCGGTGGCTCATCGAATAGTCAAGTCCGGTTTCCCAGGTTACATTTCCAATTCTAAACTGGCTTGGGTTCTCCCACAGATAAGGTGTGGTGTGCTCTAGCTCCATTGTAGCCGTTGCATTTTCCCAAGCGATTTCCAGCGCTGCAAACGACATCACTTCTACATCGTTTCCATCGGGAAACGTGGCGGGGTGGAGGTTGCTCACATAATCAAACTTGTTTTGGTTCAATAAATAAAAGCCAATTACATTATCGATTACTCCCGGGTCTATCAACGGACAATCTGAAGGAATTTTTACTACCACGTCAGCCTTGTGTTTGATGGCTACCTGATAATGTCGATCAAGTAAATCGGATTTGCTTCCTTGGTATACCTCAATCTGGTTTTGTTGGCACCATTCGACAATCTGTGCGTCTTCTTCACTTGTTGTGGTCGCTACCACTATTCTTCCGATTTTTTTAGCAAACGAAACACGTTCAATCATTCTGGCCAGCAGTGTATCCCCGAATAGCGGCAGTAACACTTTGCCAGGCAAACGAGTAGAGCTGGTGCGTGCCTGAATAACGGTGACAACACTCTTTTCGTGGGTCATTAGCAGGCAATTTTTTGGTACGATGCTTCTACCGTTGGCAATTCTTGTGTCAAAAATTGACGTTTGTTTTTGTTCGTTTCAATGTAACGCCTACATACTTCGGCAATATGTTCAGCCGAACGGCCACCATTTTGAATAGGCGCTTTTTTACGCAAATCATCAACATCAAAAAAGGAATGTACTTTTTTGCCCAATGCTATGCCTACATAAACAACCGTAGAATATTGTGTGATCAACTCTTCGCAATGAAAGATCATGTGGTTGATGTTGCCATCGGTATAGACCAAAGCTTCGGGTGCGTTTTCTCTTATTTCGCGAAGTGCCCTCTCTTTTCGCTCGTTAGGATGGAGCTTAAAGATTAGCTGCCGACCATTGGCGATGGCCACACATTTGCGAATAAACTGAGGACGGTTTTCAATACCAGTGCATTCTCTAATGTCAGAGGTAGCAACAAGAACAAAATGGCGATGGGGGAAAGAATTGTGCGCGAACGCCTCCACGTTGTCAAAATTAGGCATGCCGGTAACAATAAGTTTGGCCGGATCGGTACCCAGTTTTTTGAAATGATCTTTATACCCTTCGCTGGCCACGCAATAAATATCACATAAATCGGAAGTACCGTTCAGTGAAGTGTTGAAGGCCCAATAGCGTGGCATGTCCAGCCATTTCACCACTTTCGACCAAGGGGTCAATCGGTCGGTCATACCTTCTTGCACCCACACGGTTTTGGTTTTTCGAATGGATTTCGGCACCAACAAGTCGCTGCATACGACTGCTAAGTCGTAGTGATTGTTATAGACCAATTGTTGATAATCGTTCTTCAGGCCATTTTGCTGAAGGTATCTATCCGATGAATTTTTGAAGCCGCCCGACAAAATCGTATGGTCGGCCGCACCTGCTTTTACCAGCGATTGCAAAACAAAATTGTCGCTATAAAATTGACTGAAATAACAATCGTACTCGGGAAGATGCGAGGCGATGGCGTGCATCTGGGTAACTTGGTTGTATGAGCCAACTGTAAACAAAATCTTCTTCACGTATCTTTCCATTTTACAATAATTAATACCGTGGAGCTGCCAAACAATCAGGTCAAACCAAAGATTCAATGCTTTGAGAGTGAGAGCCAACTGTTTTAATACAAACTACTTTGATTGATAAACGTTTGCACACGAAAAATATGCTATCAATGCGGATTAATTTTTCTCAAAAATATAACAAAAATGTTAATTCAAATTTTAGCGCACGTAACCAAAAGGTTATGCTTTTAACATTGAATTAATAATGGCTTAATGGGGTAGGGGAACTAAAACTTAGCTCTAAACACTTTAGAGCTTTTTTGTATTTCTAAAAAAGAGTGGGGTTTGTGAACGTCTAGGGGAGAGGCCTCTCTCGTTGCTTCCATTGACGCTCTTGAGCATCATATTAGTTGATTTCGTCTGGGAACTCAATGTATTCTTCTTGCGACTGTTATTGAAAAAAACGTTTGATTTAAACTACAGAGTTGAAATACAAAAGGGGATTGTTTAGCTCTTAATTTTGACCTAAAAGTTACTTTAACCGTAAAGTATCTAGCTCGCTATCTCTCCATCTCCTTTTCGAAACGTCAAATGAAAACCGTTGGTCAGGAAATTCTATAAATCTGTCTTTCTGGAATTTAGAATAGTAAATAGTAAGGTCTTCTTTATTGACCAATCGGTCAAACAAATACTTACCCCGGCTAATCAAACTGTCTGCTGGCATTTTCCACATTCTAAATACTTCCTCATAATAAACCAAGCTGTCTTGTTGATTTAACTTTACTTTGATTGCTATTCCTTCTTCCATCGGGGTGACACTTCTCGCTTTACGAGCAACAAGCAATTGACAAGTATCATTCTCTTTGAAGCAGAAAAGAATTTTTGATTCGTTGAAGGCCCTGTCGTAATACCAATTAAATTCAGAGTTAAACTTCGTTTTATGGCTCGCCTCTGGCGCAAGTTTGTTCGCATAGCGGACCATTTGCCTCAAGATTTGATTTTGTTTGTCAATGGGCAAACAATCACTTGAGCTATATTTCTTATCCTTTGTAGCACACGCAATTGTGAGCCCGAAAATGGATAGACAAAAGGCAAAAACTTTGAATTTCATAGAGATAAAAAAAACCCGGACAAATATCCGGGTTTTTTGTTTTAAAACGTATTCGAATTAATACTGAGTAGTCTGTGGTGAGAAGTTCACCCATGTTTCACCTAACCATCCTATCGTAGTTCCCACAGCGCCTTTGTAAGTCGTTTGTGTTAATCCGGCAGCCGTAAGATCAATGGCGCCTGTGGCCAATGTTGAATTGGTAGCCAATACAACAGTCGCTTTAGGATTGTTAATGTCTGCTGCGCCTGTTAAACCGGTAAACAATGCTGATAGATCAACTTTATTCAGGGGACTTTCGACTGTATTGTCAGTTGCAAAATTGTCTACTACATAGCCCTTATCGGTAGCGCCAGATGTTGGTGTTAAAGCAGTTGCACTTACCGCACGAGCAATATAGTTTCCTTTCACAACAGCGGCTGTATTGGCACCTCCTCCGGAGCTATTGGTGAAACGGAAGGGGAAGTTGCCTGTAGTGCCGGCTCCAACGATAATAGAATTCCAGATTTGAAGCGCAGTGTTCCTGCGGATATGCGCTCCATTTTGATAGTTCGCGCTAACAGCTCCGTTGCTCAATGCTCCGCTACTTAATCGGGCATAAGCCAGCGGGCCAAACGCAGTAACATTTGCAAAAATGGCAGAAGTAAGGGGGGTGTTGGTAGATCCATTGCCGTCATTGTCTGACTCAAAAACATTTGATCCTGATTTGTCAGCAATATCCGGATCACGGAAAGAAGCTGCGAATTGAACTTTTCCAGAAAATCCGAAATCGGTGTCAAAATCATCATCCCAACCTCTATAAGCCACTAAGTGGGTTGCGTTTACTTTTCCGCCAAACCACTCAAAGCTATCATCACCAGAATAGGATACTTGCACGTGATTAAAGGTTGTTCCGCTTCCTACGCTACCGAGAGTAATGCCATTCAGTTCGTTATCTGTTGAAAGAGCGATTCCGGCAAACTCAACTCGAACATACGTAATCGTTCCAGAATTGTCAGCGTCTGCTGTACCACCATATTGACCTAGGCTTCCTGCCGTAATACCCTCAATATTTACATTCGCTCCTTGATTGTTAATTGCCCTGCCCAGGATAACTAAGCCACCCCAGTCGCCATAGTTTCTAAATCCAGCGGGAGCAGATGAAGTAAATACGATAGGCAACGCAGCTGTACCGGCAGCAATCAATTGAGATCCTCGCTCAATTATTAACGAACCTTTTGAAACCTTATCACCTAATACGATGGTACCAGGAGCGATCGTTAGTTTCGCATTATTGGTCACAAAAATGTTTCCTTTTAAAAGGTATTGTTTATCATTTGCCCATGAAACGTCAGACGTGATATTGGCATCCACCACTTGTATCGGCTTTATTGCTGCTGTCTCATCAGCGGTTCTGCCCTTTACATCGGTAACAATGAAAGTAAGAGAGGTTGCAGTACCTGTATAGTCGAAAGTATAAATATCAGAGGTTTTGTCGGCTGTGTAGGTTTTTATGTTGTCTCCTACGGTTACATCTTTCAAACCGGCAGGAGCAGTTACGGCAACTAAGAATTGAATTTTACCAGGGTTGGAGGCTACAATATCAACAGAAATTGTAGGGCCAGCATACACAGGGTCTTTTTCCGAACAAGAAGAGAGCGTGAACGCAATTGCTGCAAGTCCGCAAAGCGAAATGGCAAGCAAGTTTTTTCTAATTTTTTTCATGATTTTTGGTTTCATTTTATTTTGTAAAAATACCCTTAACACGTTAAGGTAATGTTACGTGACGGTTAAGATTGTATTTACAGAAACAAAAAAGCGGATGTAAATCCGCTCTTTTTCAATTTATTAGCTTTCGATTACCATACCTTGTAAGTGAACCCCAGTGTGATGTATTGGCCGGGTCTATAGACTTGAATCGGGTCATCAAATCCGGTTATCTGTTTGTCACTGTTTGTATCTTGAATCAACTGATATTTTTCATTTAAAATATCTTGAATGCCAAGTTTCGCGTTGAACTTTCTTCCAAAATCCTTCGAAATAGTCAAGTCAATTTGGTTACGAGGCATTTCATATTGAGTAGGATTCAAGGAATTGCCAGACTGCTGATTGAAATCACCAATCGCAAAAATTCGTTTCCCAAAAACATTATAGGCCACATTTACCTGAATCCCTCTTTCTATATTGTTATACAAAAGACCACCATTGATCACATACGGAGATTGGCCTTGCATCGCCCTTTCCTTATCTTGATTAGATGCCCTGGCTGGTAACGTAACCATACTTTTGATAACAGCTGCGTTAAATACCAAACTCAATTTATCGATAAAACCACTTTTGGTCATGCCATTTAAAGATTTTCTAAAGTCAACTTCGGCTCCAAAACTAGTTGCTGTTTCAGCATTAATAAACGTGTAGATAATATTTGATCCTTGCTGAAGACGGCTTTCAATAGGGTTTATAAAATGCTTGTAAAAAACCCCGAACGAAATATTCTCAGATGCCGAAGGGTATTTCTCCCAGCGCAAATCAACATTATGGATATCCGCTATTTTTAAACTGTCGAAACCATAGGTATTGGCATTTCTATCAAAATCATAATAGTTAAAGGGTGCCAACTCACGAAACACGGGGCGGTTAAGTGTTTTACTATAGGCCAATCTCACTAATGCTTTTTCAGAATAGTTATACGAAAGATTTAGAAATGGCAAGTAGCTTGTAATAGGGTTGTCAACTTTTACCGGTCCTTTGTCATCCGCGGAGTTCAACTTTTGCTGGTTGTATTCAACCCTTGCGCCAACAGTCATCTTAAGCTTATCAATTGCCTTGAAAAAGTTCAAATATCCCGCATGATAAATATTTTGGGCGGTATAGGCATCCGATGGGTTCGTGCCTTCATTGATAATCAACTTTGCATAATTGGTGCTACCTGCCGCATCGTTTGGATTACCTAGGTTTGCTTGCGTATAGATTTGATCAAAACCAACCTGATAAAATTCGGGAGGTAGTGCCTGATTTGGAAATGCTCCATACGAAAATGTGCGTGCGTTGAAACTGCGATCAGTTAGTGCACCATAATATCCGGCAGAAATTTTGGATTGTCTATCTAGCTCTGCATCTGGATTGAGTTTGTAATCCAAATTGATTGAAAAACTATGAACCCTCTCATTTAAGGTGGAGAAAAAACGTCCATCAGCTGCATTACCCGCGGTTGACGGCACAATTGAGAATGGATCTGTAGAGCCAATTGATCGTTGTGACCTAATTCTTCTATAGTCAGGTTGATTTCCGTCAGTGTTAGAAAATCCATATACCCAATTCAAATTGATCCGATCTGAAAAACTGTGCTTGCCGCTAAATTGACCAGAGTAAATGGAACGTTCAGTGTAATTTAACCCTAAATTATTAACGTCTAGATTCAAAATATCTTCTTGGCCTGTTCTAGCAGTGACTTGGCTAGTTCCCTGTTGATTGTAGAGATTTCTAAATTCAAAAATATGAGAGGGATTAACTTGTAAAATAAAGTTACTGATCACTCCTATTCTTGCATTGGTTGCATCTCTATTGTCTCTGTAGATGTATCTTCTGCTTGGGTTTGTGCCTACTTGTGAGTTGTAGGCTTCATAATAGTAGTTCTCCTGTTGCAACCGCTGGCGAGTATTTGAAAAACTCAACGAGGTGGTGTTTCCAAGTTTCATCTTACCAATAGATCCGGATTTAGAGAAATTAATGGTCGTCCTTAAGTCAGGAGCTGCGGTCCCTTGAATGGCCGCCCAATTGTTGTTAAGACTTGTTCCAGCGTTGGCAATAGTTGTTCTGTTTCTGAAAGAGGATAAATCCTTTGTGTAAACGGAAAGATTATTTGACGGGAATGAGCTTGGTAAGCTTCTATAGTTATTGTCAAAACCTAACCAATCAGTGTTGCTTCCGCGCTCTGTATTGAAATTCTCAAATGTAGTGCCCGCCCGGAAACCAGTTGTGAAATTTACCGAAAGCTCATTTTCATCAATCACGCTCTTGGTAGCAATATTGATTACAGCACCTGCAAAATCCCCAGGTAAATCAGCGCCACCGGATTTGTAAACTAGCATACGGTCAATCATATTGCTGGGAATCAAGTCAAAAGCAAACGCTCTTGAATCTACTTCAGTGCTTGGTGCAATCACACCGTTTAACAACACGGTGCTGTAACGCTCACTGAGTCCACGGACGTTTACGAATTTGTTGTTTAAAATGGTAACGCCTGGAATGCGTTTCACCACTTGCGCTGCGTCTCTATCTTGAGACATTGATATTTGCTGCGCGGAAATTCCAACTACCACCAACTGGCTTGTTTTAATTTCACTAACGATCGAAATTTCAGTGTCGCTATGCCCCTTTGTTGTTATAGTTACCGATTCTAATTCAAGGGCATCCTCTTCGATACCTGTGTTCAAGACTGTAATTTGATCTGGGTACACTTCTACATTTGGAATAACCTTAGTTTTATAGGAAACGTATGTGATCTGAATGTTATACTTTCCGGCTTTAACTTTAGGTATTATATAATTACCATCTACATCGGTAGATGCTCCAATGGCTGTTCCTTCTATAATAACGTTACCTCCAATAATGCCCTCCCCGGTTTTTTCATCTTTTATCTTTCCTTTAATCGTTCCGCTCTGAGAAAAAGCAAGCTGAGAAAGAACCATTAAAGCCAAAAAGTAGATCTTTTGCATAACTATTTAATTTGCACAAAGGTCGCTAGGGCATATTACCTGATCTGGTCGGTAGTGTTATGAAATTGTTAAGAGGGGACAAGCTAAAGGTTGTTAGCACATTACTTCGATGCGCAATGAAATATTGTGCTTGGTTCTATCACCACTGAAATTGAATCAGTTAGGCGATAAAACCGCATAACATTCTGTTGATCTTAAATTAAAGAAAGTAATGTTTGGTTAATGTAATGGACTCAAAAATCAAGATTCAAAATTCAAAAATGACGCTCATCCAATTCCTAACAAATTTTGAATCTTG
>Ga0068872_10000532_pt1 | contig 32131 bp, 21 predicted proteins | sample NOAtaG_7_FD_66441 | JGI IMG/M metagenome (GOLD analysis project Ga0068872, IMG submission 66441) | Freshwater lake microbial communities from Lake Erie, under a cyanobacterial bloom - NOAA_Erie_Diel1S_2200h metaG | ecosystem: Environmental > Aquatic > Freshwater > Lake | place: USA: Ohio, Lake...
AGTATTTAAATTGCCTATCAGATAAATCTGTACTGTATGTCATAGTAAACCTACAGGACTCTATTTGATAGGTATTTTTGTCTAGTATTATTTTTTAGTTAGTAGATTGGCGACAGGTTCATTATTTAAATTGCATATTTTATATTTTTGTGTTATAGTACTTATAGAAAATCCTTTGTCCTTGTTAAGTTATTTGACAAATATAAAATTCTACCATAATCAATACTAAACTATGTCTAATAATCGCAACATATTCGTACTAATTCTTGTTATTTTAATTTTAGGTGCCGGTGGTATCTTAGTTTATAATTCGTTCTTCCAACCAAAATCAACAACTACTGCATCCGTTCAAGGTGCAAGAGAAGAAAATAGGTCTAACTCTGATAGAGAGCAAAGAGAGAAAGAAGAAAAAGAGAAGAAAGACAGAGAAGAAAAGGAAAAGAAAGATAAAGAAAATAACCCTGGTACAGTATAATTTAAATCCCCCAACAGGGGGTTTTTTAATGCAGAATTTCGGTTATTAGAAGATATTAATTTATTAAGGTAAAATATATATATGTAATATCTCCTCTGGTGATTGTTATATTTTGCAAAGATTCTATTTTTTCTATATCTTTATCTTTTTGCTTACTTCTAAATTCTAAAGATGCATTGGCGATAAGTTCATATTGTTTTTCATCAAGAATATTTTTTAGATCTAAAAATTTATATTTATCGTTTCTAACTAAGTTATCAATACTAAAAAAGGTGGTTTTAGAAAATAGCCTTACTAAATCTTCATATGAAGCCGGGCCATTTAAATCTGCAGATAAGATTACTCCAGATAAATTTTTGTCTTGGCTAATTTTTACATTTAAAATATTATCTTCTAAAGCAAAATAAACAGCTTCTAACAAATCATATTGTTGTTTATTTTTGAAATTCTCAATGCTGATATCTTCTAGTGGGGTGGTATATATATTTGATTGAACAAGTTTCTTTCTTATCTTTCCAAAATTTTCATCAGTTGCAGCAACAGAAACAGATTTTAAAGAATCTTTAATCATTGTTGTAGCAATTATGCCACAGGCTTGACCAATAGCAGCCTCAGAAGGGTGGAGCCTGGTGGAGCCATTAGCAATTTGGCTGATTGATATGTTCTTACCACAAAACAGAAGGTTATCAATTTTAGAATTATAAATATTATCTAAAGAAACGCTGCTTGGCTTTATTTTTAAATCGTACATTCCATTAATAAAGCTGGGTTGATTTTTTAAATCTCTAAAATTATTTTCTACTAAGTAATTTAAAAATGAAGTTCCTCCTTGTTTAACCAAGCCATGAACATCTGTAGGATAGTAAAATGGAGCTATTGATCTTTTAGGTAAGTTAATTAGAAAATCTTTATTTACAAGATAGCTTGAATCTTTAAATTTTAATTCAATACAACTAAATGAAATTTCAGTACATGCATTGTTTTCCCAGGCAATTTGGTTGAATGTAATCTGTTTTTCACCCTGCAATCTAACTGGATCTCTAATATACTCTACAACAGAATAAGCATCATTATCCAGGCTTGCTTTGGTTGCTTTACTAATTCTTAATCCTGAACAAAAAATATCAGTATTTTCGCATCCAAGATGATTAATAGGGTCGTCGTATTTTAGCCAGTAGTAATATTGTTTACTTAAGTTTTTAGCCGTTTCATAAATTTCCTTTCTGTAATCAGGGTCTTCTAAATATTTTGTGTAGTTTAGATTTGGAGGGGTGTAATCGTTAAATCCTGTATTAATTTGACTTATACCTAGTGAAAAAGATGTAATTTGGGTTTTTTCATCGTTATTTAATTTGTTCCAAGTTCCAATATTTGCATAATCAATAATCTGTCTGTAATCGAACATACTTGATGCTGCAATATCTCTGACTAGTAATTTTTTTTCTGAATCATTGGTATTGTTAATCAAAGCATCAAACCTATTAGGGTTATACAAAGCTGGAGTAGATTCCATCAGTACAATCTGTAAATTTTCCAAACATTTATTGTTATAAGGGCAGCTAGATTGTACACTAAGCTTGCCTTTGCTTAACTCTGTAAGGTCAAATTCACCAATTTTTTCAACCAGGCTTTTAAATAAGGGTATATTTCTTTTTATTGCTGTTTTGCCAGACAATTCCAGATTCACAGTTACTTTATCGCCCTGGGAACTATTTTCATCATTTTGGTAGAAGGCATAAGCTTCATATTTGCCAGGATCCAAATTATTTATTTCTTCTTGGGTGGATTCAGATAAGTTAGACCAAGTATTCTTTGCATAGTGATCTAAATTTAGTTTCCTAACAAAAACCTGCCCTTTATTTTCAGACTCCCTTAAGTAAATTGAACTTTCAGCAGGGAAAATATATCTATCAAGAAAATTTACTGCCTTGCTTGGATTGATAGGGTTTGAAATTTTTTCTTTAGGAATTAGACTTTTGGAATCCCTGGTAATTACTTCAAGTTCAGAAGTAAATCCCCCAATTTGCCATGTGTCAAACAGCCCATTTTTCAGGAAACTATAAGTATCACCTGGGTTTAATACAATTAAATTATTTACTTGATTTGCAGGAACTATCAATACATTTTTACCTAAGTTTAAACCATCTTTACTTGTTCCAGAAACAGAAACGGTATATTTGCTTTCAGGATTAAACTTAACTTTTCTAATTGGAAGGTATCCAGGAAAATAGTCAAGAATTGGGTTAAACTTAAAATCTGTTATTTCTTTTCCATTTTCCGCAATGTTAAAAAATACCTCTCTAGGAACATCTACTTTATTATCACTTGGAATGTAAAAAATTATGTATTCTTGATTTGAATTTATTTCTTTCTGATTTCCAAACCACTCAAATTTTGCCTGATTTCTCTTGTAAACTGGATCAATTTTTAGCTTGGTTTTTTTAAATAAATCTCCCACACTGTCAGATTCAGAAGGTTGGATTTGGTTGAAATTAGAAGTAAAAATATGACTAATTAAAATACTCTGGTTTTTCTTGGGAAGAAATTTGATTTGAACATTTCTATCATTTGAATCAATTTCAAACCTTAGTTGAATAGCGTTTTCACTTATTTTCTTATCTACTCTTGTTGGTTTATATTCTTTGTCATTCACCTGAATTTGGAATTCCTCGTTTCCAAAAGCAACGAAACTTAGCCATATAGGTAAAGGGTTTGCTTTTATTTCAAAAGAGCTATTGCTATTAACATTCCAGCATTCTTGAACTAAATTTTGGCATTTAATTTTATCTACTTCTTGTGCAAAGCTATTCCAGTTAATCATGTCGCCAAAATAACCTTTATCCACAATTGTGAATGGAACTGTAACAGGCTGAATTACATCTTTAAATCCTCCGATAGGCTGATTATTTGAATTTATAACCCCTTCTTTAAAAATTTTATTTTCAGCCTCTGTTAAAGCCTGCGGTTCTTTTGTTTCTTCTTGTTTGTCTAAACCAATACTATAGTTTATTCCAGCAGTTCTGCTTAATTCAGCTAAGTCTGCACCATCTAAAAACAATTTAGCTTCTATATTAAACTGAGAGTTGATGATTTTTTTATTGCGTACCCTTGCAGAAAGAATTTTTGAACCTTGTTTTTTAATATCCAACAATTCTGAATCGTATAAAATTTTAGCATTACTAGATTTGATTTGGTTTTTAAGCCAGCTATCAATTATTTCTGGAGTAGCACCGGGGCCTGTTAAAGCATTCCCATAAAACCCAGGAAGCTCGGGATTGACTTTTAAAGATTGTACTAATTCTGCATAAATTCCACTTTGCTGGAAAGCCCTGTTATTTTGATCTAAAGTTGAAACACTTTGAATTGTGGCCTGACCTCCTAACCACTGTGTTGGCTCTACCAAAACGAAAGGAATGTTATCTCGGCTTAATTGAATTGCTGACATTGCAGCCCCAAGACTTCCACCCATAATAAACACATCTGTTTGAATACTTTCAGGTGAGGTGAAATTTTCTTTTGGGTTTAACCAAATCCATGACAAACTAGAAATAATCACGAAAGCAATGGAAAAAATAAACCATCTGATAACTATTTTATTTTTTAGTATATCATTAATATCATTATTTATTTTGAAAAAATTCATGTTTCAGTTACTATTTAGTTTCAAATTTATACAAATTATAATCAAGTTTCTTTATATTTTTTGTTTCAATATAGTTATTTAAGGCATCTTCATTATATGCTAAAACTCCGTCAATAGCTATGGGGTCTGTACCAAATTTACTTATGCTGAGGTTGTATTTTCCTTTATTCAAAGAGAGATCTTTAATTAAATTGAAATAGGCAAAGTTGTTGAATATTGGGGTACCATTTTTATCTAGTATATTCTTAGGGTCGTATAAATCTAATTTAACAGATTTAATTTCTTTTCCGGCATCGTTCAGAATAGTTGCTACAACTACAGACTGACTAATTTTAGCTCTGAAATCTATATTCCAATTTCCAGTGTTATCAATTTGAAAAGGAATGTTAATTTTAAGATCTTCTTCTGTAAGAAAAACTATTCTTTTGTTTAAAGAACCAAAAGTACCAGGATTTATTGATTCCAAAGAATTAAATCTATTGGAAACGGGAGACTCTGTAGTGGTAAATAAACTAAAAACAGTAGAACTGTAATCATCAGTTGATTCAATTTCAGACTTAAAAGGAAGAATTTGGCTGTTGTAAACCGAACCTTTCTTTTCGCAAAGGAAATATAAATCTTTTGTAATTTTACTTAAATCAGATTGTGCAACAAAAGTTTTTTCTAGACATATTAACCTTGAAATATCGCTTAATGTATATTCTGAAAATCCAGAGTTGTCTCTAAAAGCAGTATTTTGCAACTCTTGCCAAGACTCATTAAAATAAAAGCTTGTTTTATTATTTACAAATTCAGAATTTAGTCTAATTAAGTCAAAGTCTTTTCCTTCTACTACTTTAGTGGCTAAGTTTTCTTTAACCACCTGATCAATGGCTTGATTAATTTTTTCCTCTAACGATGAGCGAAAACTATAACCAGGTTTTAACTTTTGATTTTTATTTACTAAAATATATTCTATATCCTGATTTTTCAATTGATTAAACCATGGCAAACCTTGGTTGATTTGATTATATATTGTGAAATATAGGTTCTTCAAATTAGTATCTGTCCCTAAGCCATAGTATTGAGTAGGATAATCTAAATAGTAAATAAAGAATTTATCTATCAATTTAAATTCTGTTCCGTTTGCATCTCCTGTAACCCTAAGCGGTATTTCTGTTGAAGGCATAATGGCCATTTTACCACCAGAGTTTTTTGATAAATATTCTTTAATTGTTTTAAGATCCTGAGGGATATGATAAGGGGCAATGAACTGGTTTAAATCTCCTGAGGCCAGGGTTTTACCAATCTCATTTCCAATTAAATATGGTGTCAATGATAAGCTTAGAATTACAATTAACCAAACCCATTTAAATATTGAATGGCTAAAATTAATTACTTTATCTAGCCATTTCAGAATATAAAATAAGAAAAGTGAAAGGCCTATTGAATTAACCAATTGGAAAATAAAAATAAACCTATGCGGGAACCGTAGTATTTGGAAAAAAACTGAAATTCCCGAAAAAACAAAATTAGAAAAAATATTGTTAGAGTTGTATATTCTGCCTACTAACCAACCTGCTGTATTGTGGGCAGAAAAAGAGTTTCCATAACCTAGCGCAAAGAACACAGAAATTAACCATAGAATAGCTAGAAAAATCCAAATTGAAAATTCTTTGAAGTCTTTACTTTTCTTACTTTTTAGAAATGTATAAACTCCGATAGCTGCCAACATTGCTGAATAAATTGCTGAATAAATTCTATTTCCTGGTTCAATTTGATAATCAGCAAAATTATGAAAATCTAGAATAGCCCCGGTTTGCAAAGACAAAATTTGCTCAATAGAAGATGAAGCATTTGTAACAATTCTTCTTGTAATATTAACAATATCACTAACTACAAATTGATTTGAAGAGGTAACAAAAAAATAATAGTAAGCAAGATATGTTAAAATGGAAATTATCATGGTTAAGAAAATCCAGATAAACTTATTCCAATTAATGTCTTTAATTTTGTGTCCCTTTAGATAAACATAAAGGAGTTTTGAAACTTCGATAAGACACATTAATCCTGCTATAAATATGAATAAAATTACATAGTGTGTGGCAGGGTTAAATAAGTTTAAAAGAACAATTATTACTAATCCTGCAATGGCTTGTTTTTTAGTAATTTGGTAAAATTTTACTTGGTATTCAATCAGCAGACAGACTGCTAAAGAAAATAAACCAAAGCCGAAAATTAAGGTATAGAAATGAGTAATTTTACTATATATTAATATAAAAATACTTAGAAAAGATCCTGACAAAGCTGCCGTATAAAGTATAGGCTTCCAAATTTTTTCTTTTGAAAAAGATGTTATAAGATCTAACAATCTGTAGATTGCTGTATAAATTAATAAAAGAGTTAAAGAACAAAACAAAACTATTGTTCCAGGTAAAATGTTGTAATATCTTGTCCAGGTTGTAAGAATTGAATATCTTACTCTGAATTCGAAGTTGGTGGTTAAAGCTGAAAAAGGGTTTGCCTGTTGATCAAGGTATTGGCTTTGAAAATTAAAAATTGGAACTAGCTCTTCAGGCCCAACAATAACTTTATTTTGAATAATATCATACCAACTTGCTAAAACACCTCTAAAGATAAAGCTATTTATTATAATTCCTAAAATGAAGACCCAAAAATAATGAGACATGAAGAAAGCCCTAAATCTATCTTTAGCACCAGTCCTTTGATAAGGTAAGTCTAAACCAAAATTAGGTTGATTTTTTTTTTCTTCAGATTCTTTTTGCATAATTTTTCCAAAACTTTGCTTAGACTATAACCCCAACTTATTTTTAAGTTGGTCAAAGTAATTTTTATCTAAAGTATTTAGCTTAATATATTGCTCTTGAATATGTTGTTTGGTTTCCACAAAATATTTTTGTAACAAGGCTATTTTTCTATCTAATTGTTCAGGTGTGAAGGGCTGATTTACATTTATTGAAAAGTCATCCAGGCCTAAATATTTCACCAGACTTTCCACTTTTGGGTCGTACATTAATGGAATTGAAGGGGTATTTAAAACTGTGGCAATAATGATGGTGTGAAGCCGTTCTGCTATAATAAAATCGCAAGATCGAATTAACTTGGCTAAACTAACCGAGGTATCAGGACACTCAACTTTGATATTCAAATTAGGGTTATTCTGGCTGAATTGTTCTAAAATTAACAAATCGTGGTGATTGTTAAAACCAATTTGCATGGGGATTCCAACAATTTCAATTGAAACACCTTTTCCCTTCATTTCAATTTTTAATCTGTTTAAACTTTTACTTACATTTTCCAGTAAACTTGGCCACATTTCAGGTTTGGCAATATCCTTATTTAGATTTAATCCAATTCTTAAAGTAGCTTTATTTGAAGCAATATTAGCCAATCTGTTATCCTCCATTGGGGTATTAATTCCAAAAGATTTTGCATCTCTAATAAATACAATATCTGGTACAACAATAACTCTTTTTTCTGAAATTCCAGAATCTAAAACAATTTCTTTGCTAGCTTCGTCCCTTAAACTTATAACATTAACTTGGCTTAAAATTAACTTTACCAAAAATTTTCCAAATTTAGTTTTTACAGGCCCAACCCCAATGTTGCTGGTTACAATGGTTTTTCTAGCAATTAAATTAGCAAACGAAACTATCCCTAAAATCATGAACAATGTTGAATAAGCCCATCTTCCATAGCTGGCGTAAAGTTCTTTTAAAATACTTCCACCGGCAAAAAAAACAATGTCACTTTTCCAAATTCTAAGTGGTAATTTTAAAATTTCCTTGGTCGTATGAAAAACCTGAATGTCGTAGTCTCCATCAAAGTCTGAACTAAATCTTTTTAAGGTTTGATCAGGATTATAGGAATTAATTAAATATTGGTTTTGACTACCTAGGCTTTTTAAAAAAGTTTCCAACAGAATTTCGTCACCCCAATTATCTTGCCCATGGGTACCTAGTAAAAGAATAGTTTTTTTAGCCTCCTTTTTATCAATTTGATTCATATCCTAAACTTAAACAGATAACAATTCTTTGTAAACTTGGTTAGTTTCAGTTGCAATAACTGTCCACAAACGCTCTTCCCTTATAACTTTTAAATAATTTACCATGTTGGCTTGGTTCTGAGAATTTTCAAAAAACCAAGTGATTTTGTCGGCTAAAGCTTGTGGCTCTAAATTAAATAACCACTCGTCTTCAACTCTTTCTTTGAACGAACTGCTGGCTAAAAATGGTTGTTTAAAACCTACAGCTAAAGCCATAATTCCACTCATGGATTGTGGGGTTAAATATGGTAAAATAAGTAAATCAGAAGATCTAAAATAAGTTTCAATCTCTTCATTTTTTACAAAACCAGGGGTTTGAATTCCTAAGTTTTTACAGTCTAACATAATTTTATCCAGCCAAACTTGGTATCGTGGGTCACCAGCTACCCGTTTTACTTTTCCTCCGGCTATAATTAATTGGTAATCTTCTCTGTTTTGTAGTTTCTTGAAACCTTTAATTAATAGCTCTACTCCTTTATAGCCTGCCAAAAATCCGAAAAACATTAAAACCTTTTTATTTTTATCCAAACCAAGTTTCTGCCTTGCCTCAATTTGATTCTTGCTCCAACTTAAATCTTCAACGCCATGGGCAATCGTTACAACTTTTTTTGTGAAATGGTATTCGTTTTTCAAAATATTTTTAAAGAAGTCATCGTGAACAATAATTTTGTCCATACAAGCCCATAATGTAAATTGAAAGTAAAGATAAAAAGCCACTTTAGCGAACCAAATTGGCATAAATAGGTTATTGGCCTGCATGAAGTTTTTGTTAATTAATTTAGGGCTAAATACCTCGTGGACTGTGGCAACAACTTTTCTTCCCAAAACTATTCTAATTAAGAATAGCATCAAGGGAATCAGTGCCACACTAAGCATTCCACCAAACATGTTAAATTCGTGTTGCAAATGAACAACTTTAATTTGCTTATTCACTCTTAAATAATTAAAAATTGGCCACCAAAACATTAAACTCCCTCTTTCCCAAATTTCTTTAACTAACACCCCATCAAATTCAAAAAAATCTCCAGATCCTTCTTTAATATTGGAGAGTACTATTTGCTTTTTCCTTTCCTCTGTTGAAAAACCATCAATTAAGTTCTTAGTATAACCAGCTAAAGCACTAAAGTTAGAATGTTTTTGCCCTAGACTTGGGTAAGTAACAATATGGGCTATCTGAATATGCTCCTCATTATTTATTTTTGTAGTTCCAATGGACATGCAATTTTATCTCTCACTTTTATCTTTCAAACCTACAATGTTGGCTACAGTGTATAAAGGTCTGTTCAAAACTTCTATGAAAATTCTTCCAATATATTCGCCAATTATACCAAGCATAAACATTTGTATTCCTCCCATAAAAATTATTAGTAATAATATACTTCCCCAGGCCGATAAATTTCCTCTAAAGAAAATTACATAAACGATGTATGAAACCATGGCCACTAGAGAAAATGTAGAAATCAAGACACCCATGAAACTTATAAATCTAATTGGAAACAAAGAAAAAGAAGTAATTCCATCTACTGCCAATTTTAAACTTTTTACTAAATTATAGCTTGGTTCGCCGGATAATCTAGCTGCTCTTTCAAATTTAACTGCGGTTTGTTTGAAACCAATTAAAGAAGAAATCGCCCTTAAATACCTAGACTTTTCCTTATATTTTCTCATTTCTAAATTTACTCTTCTGCTTAAAAGCCTGAAGTCTCCGGTGTCTAAAGGAATATTTACGCTGGCAATCTGCTTTAATATTCTATAGAAAAAGAATCCAAGCCACTTTTTAGTAAAGTTAGATTTGTATTTTGAACGCTGGGCGTAAACAACATCGTAACCTTCTTCAAATTTTTTAATTAAATCTAAACAGACTTCTGGTGGATCTTGCAAATCTGTATCCATGATTATAACCGCGTCACCGTCAGCATAATCTTGGGCGGCTGTTACTGCAATTTGGTGTCCATAGTTTTTACTGAAATTGATTAATTTAACTTGGGCAGGGTCTTTTTTACATAATTCATTAATTATTTCTAAAGAAGAATCTGTACTAAAATCGTTTACAAAAATTAGTTCAACATTATAATTTGGAAGTTTATTTTTTAATGAAATGATTCTATCGTACAAAATTTGTATATTTCCTTCTTCATTATGGACAGGAAGTATGAATGAAATTAGTGGCATGTAGTTGAAACTTAATTAGTTGATTAAAAGGTTATATATTGTTGTGGTTGTCAATCAAAGAGGGGGTTTTGGCTTGACAAATTGGTAATTTAGTAGAAGTTATTAAAGAACCTAAGCACAGTTGTATTTATGAAAAAAACCGATAACCTAGAAAAAATGACTAAGCCTGAATTACAAAAAACTGTAAAAAATACCAAAGATAAATTAGCAAAAAAGGAGAATCTTTTAGTAGATTTTATTGATTTTATTAAAAAGTATGGGGTTGTAGGTTTAGCAGTGGGTGTGGTAATTGGTCAGGCAGTAACCAAATTGGTTAATTCTTTGGTGGATAATATTATTAACAGAATTTTAGCCAAGGTTCTTGGTTTAGTAGATTTAAGCAGCTTCAGCCCATTCGATATTAAAATTGGTTCTTTCATCACCGATCTTATAAATTTTATAATAATTACCTTTGTAGTATATATTTCAATCCGGTTTTTCATTATCAGATTTCTTGGAGAGGAAGAAAAAGCTAAACTAAATTTAGAGGATAAGAAATAATCGTTGACAACACTTTTATCCAAAATTATTGATTGCACAATGTACTTATTTATCCACGGAACAGGCGCTACAAATAGTTTTTGGCTTCCACAAATTAGGGCAATTTTGTCGTTGGATAATAGCTATTCTGATGCCTCAATTCTGGAAACTTTTACCATTACTTTACCAGGTCACCCCAGGGCAGATAAGCTTTTTAAACTAGAAGATACAGAAAAGTTTATAAAAGATAGTTACGAACAAAAACTTCGCTTGCAACAAAAACTAGCCAACAAACTTTTGTTATCTGGAAAAGCTGAAATTGTAGCCGGTCTTCGTTCAAACAAAATTATTTTGGTGGGGCATTCAGTCGGGGGTGTTATTGCCCTGAATTTTGCAACAACAAATAGTGGTATGGTGGAAAAAATTGTATTAATTTCAACCCCAAATCAGTTTAACCAAAAATTAGTGAAGTTTCTGAATTGGTTTTATCACAGACTGGTTTTTGCAAGATCAATTAATTTCCTGCGTAATTTAAAAAATTTTGTTTCATCTTTAAGGTGGAAAACTGCACTTCAAATTTTTATTGAAAACCCAAAAAGAAAAGGTTTCAACAGCTTAATGGATATTGTAATTAATTTTAATTTTGAAAATATTTTTAAAAAGCTAAGTTTTGATGAGCAGCTAAAACTTATGAAAATACCTATTTTGGCAATCTCTGGAAGCTCTGATTATTTATGCAGGCCTTCTGAAGCTAGAAAAATTGGCGAAGTTCTTTCCAGTAACGCTGAAATGGCAAAAAGCAAAAAGACTATTATCCAGGTTAATGCAAACAAGCCTATATCCAGCTTCACAAATAAAGTATATAAAGGTGTTGGCCACAATACCATGGACGAAGATTTGGTAAGCTTTGTGTACGATTTTAGGGAATTTTTGAAGATTTAGGTAAAAAGTACCCCTATCTAGGGGTGAAACCGTTAGGTTTCGGGGTAGTAAAGCCTCCGCGTTGCCAAGTTTCTGTTCTTGGAATAGAATGTAACAACAAACATAAACAAAAGTATGAGAAAAGCTAGGCCAATTAGAAGGAAAATTCACCATAGAATTCATAGAAAAAGTCATTCACAAATTTTTTCACTTGAAACCGAGATAAATAGTAAAACTCAATCTGGTGTTCAAAACAAAATTCAACAATTATGGCAAAGATTTGGTCCTGGTATAGTTACAGGTGCCAGCGATGACGATCCTTCTGGAATTACAACATATTCCCAGGCAGGTGCTTCTTTTGGCTTGCAAACCCTTTGGACTGCTTTATTAAGTTTTCCTTTGATGGCTGCTATTCAAGAAATGTGTGGAAGAATTGGTCTGGTTACAAATCAGGGTTTAACTAAAGTTGTTAAAAAACACTATCCAAAATGGGCAATATATTTAATTGGCCTTGTTAGTGTACCGGCCATTGTTTTAAATATAGCCGCCAATTTAGCTGGAATGGGAGCAGTTTCGAATATGTTGTTACCAATGATTCCAACTTGGGTTTTTATAATTTTATCTGCTCTGGCTATTATGTTCAGCCTGGTATTATTTTCCTACAAAAAAATTGAAGGAATTTTAAAATGGCTAACTTTGGTTCTGCTGGTTTATCTAGTTGTTCCATTTTTTATTAAAATAGACTGGCTGGAAGTTTTGAATTTTACAGTGATTCCCCACATTCAGTTCACAAAAGAATATATTGCAATTATTGTAGCTATACTTGGAACCACAATTTCCCCATATTTATTTTTCTGGGAAACTAGCATGGAAGTTGAAGATCACCAAGCTTTGCACAATCCATCCAGCAAAGTAGCAGAGGAGAATGATATTCTGCCTGTTAGCAAAGAAGAGATTAAAGAAATGAGGCAGGATAATAATTTGGGAATGTTTATTTCTAACTTTGTAATGTTTTTCATTATCCTAGTTACAGGAATAGTTCTACACCAAAATGATGTAACTTCCATAGATTCTGTTCAGGAAGCTGCCAACGCTTTAAGGCCACTAGCAGGGGATGGGGCCTATGTTTTATTTGCAGCAGGAATTATTGGAACAGGTTTTTTGGCAATTCCAGTTTTAGCTGGGGCTTGTGGTTATATCGTTAGCGAAATGTTTGATTGGAAGGAAGGAATGAACTACAAATTTAAGCAGGCTAGGGGGTTTTATGAAGTAATATGTTTCTGTATTTTAATCGGTTTGGGTTTAAATATTTCTGGAATAGATCCAATTCAAGGCATGATTTGGTCTGCAATAGTTTATGGTTTAACTGCCCCAGTTCTTATTGCTATCATTTTACACATTGCCAACCGTGAAGATATTATGGGCAAATGGAAAAATGGCTGGCTTTCCAATACCTTGGGTATTTTAGGCTTCATAATTATGACCATAGCCGCAGCCGCCCTTGTAATTACCAGTTTGTAGCGACGATCGCGGATCGCCATGATCGCCAAACAAAATAGAACCACATCACCTACACCACCCAATTCCACCCCGCCTTCGCAGTGGGTGAGGTGGATAAAACACAAGTTAAGTCTGTTCTGCCAAATTCTTTAACACTCATTAGTTAGATCCACCCCTCAAAGAGGGGAATTTTACTGGCCAAACACCTCCATAAAACAACCAAAACCAATCTTCTTGCCCTTACCTATTTTATGTAGTATAATAGAAATATAATTGGTATGAAAGCGAACATTCTAAAGAAATCTTTTTTGAAACTGGGTAAGTTATTTAGCCTAATGCTTTTGGGTGTTATTTTGTTTTCAGGGCTTGGTTCTGCAACAGTTTTGGCACAAAGCAGTTCATCTTTGCAATTCGAGGGAGCTAGAGCAAAAGTTAACAGTAACACCTTTACGGGTTTTTTGAACCCAGGTGATAAGTCTTATGAAGAAGGGAAGACATTTATAGCAAAAGCGAGTGATGGAACTGAATTTTTTAAACAAGTTCAGGCAAATGGAACTTACTATGCTACAGGATGTACAAGTATTTCAAACATCTTGAATCCAGAAGCAAACTACACCTGTAACACAATTTATAAAGCTGAGGAAGGTGGATTAAGCACTAACACGCCATCTGAAACTGACTTAATTAATGGGGCATCAAAGGTTTATAGCACAAAAGCGCCTGAAATTGTTTATACTGCAAATAATGAAGTATTTATAGATAGCACAACATTAACTCTAAATGGATTAGATGCAAATACTTTGTGTCCACAATCTGGTCTTTGTACAATTCAAAAAGCCGAGTGTTCTGATAGTACAAAACTTTGTAGGGTGAAAAATAGTGATGGAACTTATATTAATTTTGCAAATTGCACAAACAAGGGAATCGCCATTGCTGGAAAAGGTGTGACAGGATTTTCTTGCGATACTGTACTTAAGACAAAAGAAAGTATTAGTAAAGATAATATAATCAAATTGATACCTGCGAATTTAATTAACAATATTGTTACTCTTTCAGAACAAGATAAGAAAGATAAAGATACTGTAGCTACAATTGCTAGCCCAGTCTCCGAAATCGTTAAAGCCCTGCTAGACTTTATCTCCGCAGTAATCTTAATCTTTGTTTACTTCGCTGGGTTTTTTGCTGGAATTGTGCTTTGGGTATTGGGAATTGTTTTCTTAATTATTATTCAAATTAATCCTGCTTCCAGTGAATTTTTGAATGTAGCTAGGGAACCATGGCAAATTGTGGTAAGTATTGCTAACTTGCTCATCCTTTTCTCTTTTATATATATTGGTTTCGGTTACTTACTTGGTTTGAAAAGCATTATTAAAGGTAATAAATGGGAAAATTTTATAACTAATATTTTAATTGTAGGTATTACAGTAAACCTTAGTTTGTTTGGGGCTGCCGCTTTTGTGAACTTCACCCACGGCATTGGTGATACATTTATTGGTGCCTATTCAACAACCAATGGGAAAAATAGATCGGAAGCTATTATTGGTGATTTTATAAAAAGTATAGAACAAGTTTCATATATTCGTTGTGGTGCTGTTAATGTTACTGAAGGACAGAAAGCAACTTCAGGCGGACCTAAGTGTGATGAAAATCCTTTGGGAACACCATTAAGGCTTGGTGAAGGTATTGTTAATGGTTTAAGTTTTAACATTTTTGGTGCATTTTTTGGAAAGAAAGCAGGGGCCACTACGGCTATAACTGCTGGTGAAATTGTATTTTTAGTAGTAATGATTTACGCCATTATTCAAATGTGGAAAGCTATGTTCATAGCTATTTTAAGGGTGGTTGGTTTATGGATATTAATGGTTGTTTCCCCTTTGGCTTTGGTGGCATATTTTTCGCCTTTCGATCAACTTAAAAAACTATCTGCCAAATGGTGGGAAAACTTTTCTTCGCTAGCTTTCTTCTACCCAATATTTATTTTTGGATTAATTTTGATTGGAAGAATTTCTTCAGCTTTTTCAGATTCAGCCAACAAGAATTTAAAAGTTTTAGTTGGAAGCGTAACTGATAATTCAGGGGTACTTGTTAGTGCAGCAACCGAAAATACAGATTCAGCTTTGGCAACGAACCTTGGTTTAGTTATTGCAATTGCCTTTGCTTCTGTTTATATGCTTGGTCTTCTTGTTTCCAGCTATAATGTAATGATTGAAGCTATTAAGGCAGGAATTAAAACCGCAACTTCAGCCATTGGTGGAGCAGTGCAAAAGTTGGGTACTGCTGGTAGATTAGGTTCACAGGCTATTGGAATGGTTGCCCCAGGTGTAGCTAATAAGTTAAAATTAAAGGAACGGTTGGCTAATAATTTTAATAAAAAAGATTTGGCAATGACCTTAGAAGCAGGAAAACTAAGAGACCAAGCAAGAAGCCTTCCTGCTGGTTCTGCCGCCGCAGCAAGCAAATTTGATAGGGCCAATAGATTAGATTCCCTGGTTAAGGCTCGCCAAAATGCAAGATCAGTAAGATTCCAAAAAGCCCGTGATAATTTGCGTACAGATTGGTTTAAAAGAGGTGATAAAATTGAAGAATGGGCCAACCGTGATCCATTGGCATTTGGTAAAGATATTAAAAATAAATGGGCAACTGAAAAGAAAGCAAGACTTGCCGGTTATGAAGCTGAAAGAAACTTTAACCGAGAGGTATTTCTTCGTGAAAATGGTCAAAGTAAATTAGCTGATTTAGATAAAAATGCAAAACTTCGTGGTTTGGACGGTGATGATATTAGAGAATTAAAAAGAAGCAGCCCTACTTGGCAAAAAGATAAAGCAGAAGAATACAGAAAGCAAGCTTTTGATAGAGCTGTTGGAACTGATGCCAGAATTCCAAGAAATAGTTTAGCTTCAAAAGGTCTTAAACTTGCCGATAAGTACGGAGGAGATTTTAAGAAAATGTCTGCTGATGAACAAGCAGCTTTCGTTGATATTGTAAAGGATGGTGTTGAAGTAGGGGATATCCGTCAACAATTTATTGGTAACTCAAACATGCGAAACATGATTCGTGATGCTGTGGATAGTGATAGTGTTTTTACAGAAGACCAGAAAGAAAAAATTAAGCGCAAAGCCCCTGTTTTCATTGGAAATAATACTGAAAGAAGAATAGCTTTCCAACAAGCAGGGCTAAACGATGAATTGTTCAAAGAATTTGATGGTTCTTCCTTAGGTGTAGATAGGGAAGATGCAGATGCTTTTTTCCAAGCTAGATCTTCCAAAGTTGGAAAAGATCAGGCCATTAAAGATTTAACCAGCAAGGCTGGACTTCGTGGTGGTTTCAGTGATTTTGCCGATGGATTATCTAGGGATAAAGTTTTAGCTTCAATGAGTTTAAGCGATAAAAACAAAGATCACCAATCACAAATTGAAAGGATTGATTTAGCCACCAGACAAAGTATGGCTAAAGGTTTGGATGAAAATTACTTCATTGGAAAAGCAGCCGAAGCCATTAAAAATGGTGGGGCAGATTCTTATGATCAAGCAAAGTTTGATAAAGATTTAAAAGATTATATGAAGAAAAACTTTGGTGCAACAACTGCTGCTGAGGCTACAAATAATGCTACTTTGGCTAGTAACCTAGGAGTAGCAAATAATGAATCCGATATACTTGCTGCAATACAAGCTAAGAGTCAGTTTAAAGGAATTGATGTGGTTGCTGGAAGTGATGCTGAAAAATTAGCAATTTACAAAGCCGCTATTGCCAGAAATGTTGATACACTTGATCAAACAAAGGAGGTTATTGGTGGCCAATATACCAAAATTGGAACCCAAGTAGCTGATGAAACCGACAAAGCCAATAAGGATAACGCTTTGTTAAAGAAAGCTAAAGAGGAAGCTCAGGCTTTAAGTAAGGAATTAGCCTCTGGTAGAAAATCTGAAATTACATATGCTGATTTAACAAGCCAGGCTGACCTTGAAGTAATGAATAGCTACAATTCCCAAATTAAAAAAGGTAACGTGAAAACAACAGATGCAAGTGGAGCAGATGTAGTCCACAGATTAGACCTTAGCGACAAAGAACAAGAAGATGTAATTAGAAAGCTAAATATGTGGGTTGCAAAAGGTTATGATCCAAATGAAATATCTAGTATACGCTCAACCTATGCTAGTAATACCGATTTATTAAATATGGTAGATGCTATTACAAATACAGCAACTGGAGACTTCTTTAATAAAGCAGGGGCAAAGCAAACTGAACTAGCTAATCAATATAACTCTAGGGCAAAAGCAAGTGGCGGAACTACAGTTGCAACTGCAGATCAATTGGCTGAATTTGCAAGAACTTTATCAATTGAACATGCTGACAAAATTAAGAAAAGAAATGAGGAAAGTAAGAAGAAAATTACCGATGTACATGGCGATGCTGATAAATTAATTAACAAATTCATCTAATTTTTATAAATATGAACGATAATAATCAAAATCCACAAAATTCAACAAGTCCCCAAGGCTTTACACCTTCCACTGCTTCATTTGGCGGTTCAATTTCACCTGCAACAGCTTTAGGAGCTTCACCTGAAATGCTGAACGATTTAGCAGTCAAAAAAAATGAACAAGAAGATATGGCTTTAAACCAGCTTTTAGGTTTGAATATCCCTGAAACTATAACCGATAGTAATCAGAAAAATGTTTATCTTGCTTTTATAAGCACTTTAAGAAATATGTATCGTTGGGAAATGTTATCCAAAGAAAATATAACAAAGTATTTTCAAACTTTCCTTAATCTCGCCCCAGAAAAACAATCTGCTTTAAGTACAGAAATGGAAGAACTGTTTAATACAAAATTAGCAGAAAACCTAATTGTGGAAGAATACCTACAAGAAGAAAATGAAGTGGAAGAAATGGAAAATTTGTTAGATCAAATGGAACCAATCGACCAGGAAAACTTAATTTATTATATTCAAAATGGTCAGGCTATGCCACCAGAACTTTTGGCTAAGGTAAAAGCTGAAATGGAACGAGAAGATGAAGGTGATCAGACTGTTTCAATAACTGATGAAGAAGCCGAAGCCTTTGCTAGTAAAAACATTGCTAAAGTTCTTGCCAGAGGTGGTTTTTCAGCCTCTACATTAACTTCTAAGGATATTCAAGGTATTGTTAATCAGAATAACTCTCCGGCTCTAAGAAATATTCCAGTAAGGCCAAATCTTCCGGCTGTAAAAGTTCCAACAAGGTTTACCCCTCCTTCAAATACTGATCAAAGCCCTGCTTCTACTCCTTCACAGCTTCCCCCTCAAGATGTGCCAGCACCTACAGGTTTAGATTTCCAACAAACTCAAGCAATCACAGGATATTCAGGTCAGAGTACTGGAAATACAAATCCTTCTGAAAATAGTAATATTTTACCAAGCGGAAACCAAAGAACCTTTCCAAAACCCATCGGTATAAGTCACGCACCTAAAGGGCTAGATGATTTGTTGAAGAAGCCATAAAAGAGTAGTTTTTATAAAAAAACACCCCGTCTCCTCCGGAGCCACCCCTCAAGAGGGGAATTTTAGTTCGCATTGTTTTTATAATGTTGCTTATGCTACAATATAACTCTTTCACAGTTTCTTGACATATCCAGTCTTTTTCAGATTAACTTGAACAAGTCGGCGGCGTAGCTCAGTTGGTTAGAGCGCAGGACTCATAAGCCTGAGGTCGGTGGTTCGATCCCACTCGCCGCTACCAAAATTAAAAATTTTTTCACCTTTGACATATTAAGCCTTTCTATTCAGCTTAAAAATATGTTAAATAATAGTTTTACTTGGAATTTTTCCACCCTTTTTGAATCGGATGCAGACCCTAAAATTCAAGAAAATTTACAGGAATGTTTGTCAGAAGTTAAACAATTTTCCGCAAAATGGGCTGGCACTGAAGATTATTTAAAAGACACTACTATTTTAAAAACTGCCTTAGATCAGTTCACTTCCTATCAAGAAAAATATGGATCACTTCCGGCTTCATATTACCTTTCTCTTCGCTTAGAACAGGAACAGAATAATACTGAACTTAGGGCCAAAAACAGCAAAATTGATGATGTATTGAAGGAAATAAACGATACAGAGAAATTTTTCACCTTAAAACTTTCCAAAACTAGCAAAGAATTTCAAAAAGAGTGTCTAGAATCTGAATTGTTGAAAGAATACAAACATTTTTTGTTTAAATTATTTAATGAAGGCCAGTACACATTAACCGCAGAGGCCGAAAAAGCTTTAAGTTACCAAAGCGATGTTGCCTATAGTAATTGGGTTTCCATGACCGATAAATTTTTAAATGGGGAGGAAGTAGAAATTTCAGATAAAGGGGAAGCTAAAAGGGTGTCGTTTAACCAGTTATTCAGTTTTGCTAGTGATAAAGATAAGAGTACCAGAGACAGCGCTGCTGCTCAATTAAATTCTGTGTTAAATAAATATGGAGATGTAGCTGAAACCGAAATTAATTCAGTGCTAGGATACAGAAAAAATATTGATACACTGCGTGGTTTTACAAGGCCAGATCAAGCAAGACATATCGGCGATGATGTTCCAAGCGAAGTTGTAGATGCTTTAATCGAAGGGGTTAGCTCTAATTTTAATTTATCTAATAATTATTATGAATTTAAGGCAAAATTAATGGGCCTTGAAAAACTGGCTTACCACGAAAGAAATATTCCATACGGGGAATTAGATAAAAAGTATGAATGGCAAGATTCTGTTGAATTAGTAAGGTTGGTTTTTGCGAAATTAGACCCAGAATTTCTTGATATTTTCAACAAAATGATAGAAAACGGGCAGTTCGATGTTTACCCAAGGGCTGGAAAATCGGGCGGGGCTTTTTGTACACAAGGATCAAAAACTAATCCTGTGTATGTACTTTTAAACCACACAGACAAGTTAAATGATGTGTTAACTTTAGCCCATGAAATGGGTCATGCCATTCACCATCACTTATACAATCAAAACCAAGATTATTTAAATAGGGAGGGCTCTATGTTTACTGCTGAGGTTGCCTCTACCTTTATGGAAGATTTTGTTTTAGAGAAAATTTTAGAAAGTGCCGATGACGAACTTCGCTTAGCTATAACCATGAATAAGCTAAATGACGATGTTAGCACAATATTTAGACAGACAGCCTGTTATAAATTTGAAACAGATTTACACGCTGAATTTCGTGAAAAAGGTTATTTATCTAAGGAAGAAATTGGAGTGATATTTAGAAAGAATATGTCAGCTTACATGGGCGAATTTGTAAGTCAGGATGAAGGAAGCCAGAACTGGTGGATTTACTGGAGCCATATTCGAAGTTATTTCTATGTATATTCATATGCCAGTGGTTTATTAATTTCTAAAGCCATGCAAAAAAACTATAAAGAAAATGCTGAATATATTCTAAAAATAAAAGAATTTATGTCGGCTGGGTCGTCTAAAGCCCCTGTAGAACTTTTTTCAAATCTTGGAATCGATGTTAAAAATTCTAAATTTTGGTCAGAATCGGTACAAAGCACAGGTAAATTACTTGAAGAAGCCAAGTTGTTGGCAAAGAAGCTTGGGAAGATTTAGCTCTTAAAAAGAGTGGGGGCGTAGGGGATAGTCCCAGTCTCCAAATCGAGTATGATAGTGTAGCTCTGGTTCAAGGTTTAGGATCCAAAACGGTATCATTCAAGATTGTGAATTTGTAGGCAGCAATTTGTGAGTTAGGGCTAGCAAGCTACGCCCCTACGACAGGTTCACGATTTTACTCGCCGAACAAATATTCGATCCACTTTTGAAGATTGCTATTGGTGTTATTCCCTGGGGATGGAATGTAGGTGCTTCCTGAATTGTCGTTTACATTTTCAAGCAGGGAAGTATCAATAACTTCTTCACCTTTCTTTTTGAAATTTAAATCTTGTTTACTATACTTTTCTTTGTATAAATCGCTATTAAAATAATCTTTTTGGTTTCTGGCGTCGTTAGTTTGTTGTTTCAAAATTTCTAATTGCTTATTTTCTTTATCAATTTTTTGATTAATATCCCAAACCCTGTAAAACTGCCAAATATTGGCAGCAAGTCCAGCTACAATTAATATATGGATAGTTAACTTTACAATAGGAATTTGAAAAAAAGTACGAATTGTCATGAATTTGAAGAATTACTTTAACACCTCAATTTCTTTGGCTATCTGGAATAACTTAGCCTCGCTTAATTCTGGCCCTAAAATTTGGCATCCTGCAGGCAATTTTTGTTCGGAACCTTCTTTAACTTCCAACAATCCGAAAGGAACGGCCAAACCAGGAATTAAAATTGGATTAATTCCACAAGTAAACACATCGGTTAAATACATACTTAGCGGATCTTGGCTTTTTTCACCAATTAGGAATGGGAAATCTGTACTTACAGGGGTTAATAAAACATCAACTTCGGTAAATACCCTGGCGAAATCTTGCCTAGCCAGTTCCCTTACTTTCATAGCTTGGTTGTAATAGGCATCGTAATAACCGGCGCTTGAAGTATATGTTCCAAGCATAATTCGGCGCTTGGCTTCTTCCCCAAAATATTTTTCACGGTGGTTGAAATATAAACCGTCTTTGTTTTCTACTTTATCGAAATTGGCGTATCTAATTCCATCATATCTTTCTAAATTGCTGGAAACTTCAACTGTTTGAAGTAAGTAATAAACTGAAATAGCATGTTCAACCGCTGGAATGGAAACATCTACAATTTCGTGACCTGCATCCTCTAATTTTTTTCTAACATCCTCCAACTTTTTAACAATCACAGGGTTAATTCCATCAAGGTAAAATTCTTTAGGAAGACCAATTTTTAAAGGTTTTTTAGTAACATAAACATCGCCAGTCTTTTTGATTGATTCAAGATTATCTAATTCTTCTTGCAACTGTGTTGCTAAACTTTCAGAATTAATACTGGTTTGATCTTTAGGATCTTTCCCCATTAAAATTAAAGTTACACGAAGGGCATCTTCCACATTATTAGTAATTGGTCCTGGTTGTTCCATGCTTGAACTCATGGCCATTACTCCGTATCTTGAAACAAGACCATAGGTAGGTTTTAAACCAACACAGTCACAGAAACTAGCTGGTAATCTTATTGACCCTCCTGTGTCTGTACCAATGGCAAAAACTGCCTGACCAGAGCCGATGCAGGCTGCGGCACCACCTGAAGAACCACCTGGAACTCTGTTTTCATCAAAAGGATTAGTAGTTATTGCATAAGCAGAATTTTCGGTGCTGGCTCCGTGGGCGAATTCGTCCATATTGCTGATGCCAATACAAATTGCCCCAGAGGCATTTAATTTTTTGTATAAAGTTGAAGAATATGGGGCGTTGAAACCTTTTAACATTAATGAAGCGGCAGAGAAAACTTCCCCTTGTGCCATAGTAATATCTTTCAAAGTATATGGAATTCCAAAAAGAGGAAAGTCTTTAATTAATAAATCGAACCAATTTTCACCTTTTTCTTGGTATTTCAATAAAACATCGTTCATTTTCATAGCTTCTAGATCGGCTAATTCTTCAGTGTAGCGTAAAATAGACTTAATTTTTTTATCTACTTCTTTAGATCGATTAAGGAAAAATAAACTGACTTGAACTGGCGTAGCTTTACCTTCTTTGTATAAAGTCCAAATTTCTTGAATAGTGGGTCTCTTCGAGATTGAAAACATATTATTATACAAACAAGCCCGCCCAGTTTTGACAAGTTTTTACTATTTTAAATTTTAATTCTTGACATTCAAGGGCAATTCAATCTGATTTAACTTTAATCTTAGCTTTAGTTGAAAAACAAAAAGCTTAGAATTTATAGATTCAAAGAACAAGATTATAGTGGTTAGGACTATAATTTTAGCCCACCGAAAGGTGGGTATTTTCATGGTTAGTTTAAGTTAGAACCTGCCTTAATTCCCCTCTTGAGGGGTGGCAGTCGAAGACTGACGGGGTGTTTGCCCATATTTAACATCGAATATCTGAATTATTATTAAGTTTATCAATTTAAATTACCATTATTACCTCATTCAGCTAGGCTTATTGGTCTGCTATTGACAAATGTTTTGAAATGTTACATGTTAAGCTTTAACGGCTTACAACTACCTAAGGTTCGCCACCTTGTTTATCTGTGCTTAAAGCTCATATATTATTACTAGCAACCCTAGCTATAATCCACCCGATTTCAGTATCTGCTGCCACAAACAGCCAAGAATACTTACCAATTTCAGTAAGAAGTTATTATTCATATACTTCCGACTATACAACTTTACAAAGTTATTATAAAAAAGCGTCTCTTCCTTTAATTCAAGCTCAAATTCAAGCCGATAAAGAAGCAGAATTAGCAAGAATAAAGGCCGAAGAAGAGGAACAAGCAAGACAGGCCCAATTGGCTAAAGCTCAAGCAGCTAGAACATTGCAAGCGGCTCAAGTAAAAGCGGCTTTAATGAATTATGATAGTTTCGATTATGAAAGTTTAATTCGTGAACGCTGCGATGCCTTAGGGTGTGACGCCAACCAATTAATTCGGGTTATGTACTGCGAAAGCGGAGGAAGAGCCAATGCCGTAAACCGCCAAGGAAGCGGTGCATCTGGTTTATTTCAGTTTATGCCAAGAACTTTTTCAGCCAACGCCGCAAGAATTGGTTTGGCAGGTGCCAGCATTTGGGATGCCAGGGCTCAAATTTATGTAGCCACCTACATGTTCGCCAACGGCCAAGCCTGGCAATGGAGCTGTAAGTAGACATCACTCGCTACCCCCAAGCTACCCCCAGAGTTTTGCTCTGACCCCTTACCAGGGGTACTTTTTATTGACAAGAAATTGTGTTGGTTATGGTGGCTGGTAAACTTTGGCGATCCGCGATCGCCGCTACGGTTAATTTCGCCCAATAAAAAAGCCTAGTTACTGAAATTGTGTAACTAGGGCTTGCAAATTAATAATTACAGCCTCTTTCATTACTGTAGGTTGTACCCGACGTGTTGAAATCCCATCCAAAAAGAGATCCTCGAGCACTAGTAGTCGAAGTGCGACCAGAATCTGCACAAACCCTAGGCACAGTACGCTGAATCTGCTGATTACCGTAGTAACCAGTATTTCCAGAGTTTTGCCAGGCAGAGCTTTGATTATTTTCTAAAACTGGGCATTGGAATGTGTACAAGTTTTGATTAACTTTAGCACCTGGTATATAACAAATACCAATTGGTTGCCCACTCTGTGTTGTTAGCATTGTCCACATAGACTCGTTGTTAACAACGACTTGGTTAAATTGTCCCCTTATAAAAGTTGTTACATGTAGGAAATTGCACAATCCCTCAACCTGATATTCTCTATCAAATGTTGTAGGCTTTTTACACTGTTGAACAAGGGCAGAATTAAGTCCGATGACATTTTGAGCGTGGACACTTTCAGACAAAGTGACTGATGCAATTCCTCCAATTACCAATAAAACTGGAACAAAACTTTTCTTCATACTAAACTCCTAAATCGTATCTTCCAATCCACCCTAATTATAACCACATTTTTGCAAAAATGTAAAGCCCCTTGCGGGGCCTTGTTAGTTAAGAATTTTACCTTTTTTTTATTGAGAGATACCTTGTAGTAAGTTACCAGATACCAAGCTTCCAATTACATTTACAATTGCAAAAGCGGCGATGGCTAGAATTAAACCAACAACAGCACTTCTGAAAATTGCTCCACCTTTTTTGGCGTTAGCTCCATCACCTTGATCTGTAACATATAGGAAACCACCATATACTAGGAATAGTACTGCAACGGCACCTAAAATGTAAACTGCAAATCTTGCAACAGTTAAGATAATGTTGGAAAGACCTGAAGCAGATCCGTTAATTCTGGTGTCACCGATGATAGGACATGGATTACCAGTAGAGCCTCCACAGGTTGGGGCTAGTAAACTTTGTGCAGAAGCTGGAACAGCTGATACAAAAGCGAAAAGGGCTAGGGCTAGAAGGCCACCAGCTAAGAATTTTTTAATGATTGACATAATAAACTGTGAACTTACATTTGTTTATAAGTTATAATCTAGTATATTCCATAAATTAAATATGTGCAAGTATTTTGTAAAGTTTTCTAAATTGGAAGCAAATTTTACTACAATTCAGTCAAAAAATTATCAACAAAACCTTTATTCATAAACTAAATTGACAATTTATCTATGTTTTAAGAAAAATAATATAGCGGGCCTTTAGCTCATTTGGTAGAGCGCTTCCATGGCATGGAAGAGGTGAGCGGTTCAAACCCGCTAAGGTCCACCATCACCAGTCTTTCCTTAAAGGGAAGATTTTTGTTTTTAAGAAATTTATAAGTCGAAAATTATTCCAAAAATTAAAGCTGCTCACGGTGAACAGCTTGGTAAAATAACTTTTTGTTTAAACAAGTTCTGGGTCAATTTGCCTAAAAGATGTTACTTCCGAAAAATTAAACTCTACAAGAGCAGTAGATAGTCCGTTTGGTATAAAACCATAGCCAGTACCACTCTGCGGAAAATTTCTTGAATCTAATTCTACACGAAGGATGGATTTTCCTGGAAGCTTAAATTCAAAAACGTATGTTGTCGCTACAAAATTCATTTTAATTCCTCCCTAAAGTAAAATTTGATGTTGAAGAAATAACTTCAATTTCTGCTTTTGTGACAGATAAAAAAGTTAATGCATTTTTATGGAAGATTGTCTAGGGAAAAATATGTTGTTGACTAATTGGGAAATAGGTTTAAGCCTGAGAATATAATTTTATGAATCAGAAAAAAATAACTACCAGAGAAGAAGATTTTTCACAGTGGTATTTAGATGTTATTGAAGCAGCAGACTTGGCAGAACATGCTCCAGTAAGAGGATGTATGATTATTAAGCCATATGGTTATGCTATCTGGGAAAATATTCAAAAAATATTAGATTTGGAATTCAAAAAATTAGGAATTGAAAACGCTTATTTCCCACTTTTAATTCCAGAAGTTTTTATGACCAAAGAAGCTGAACATATTGAAGGTTTTGCCCCAGAACTTGCGACTGTTACCCATGTTGGAACTGAAAAACTTCCAGAAAATTATGTAATAAGACCAACTTCTGAAACAATTATTTATGATGCTTTTAGTAGATGGGTGAAATCTTACAGAGACTTGCCTGTGCTAGCAAATCAGTGGTGCAATGTAATGCGTTGGGAATTAAGGCCAAGATTGTTTCTAAGAACTAGTGAATTTTTGTGGCAAGAGGGTCACACTGTTCACAGAACAGAGCAAGAGGCCGAAGAATTTTCTAGAAAAATGTTGGAAGTATATAAAACCTTTCAAGAAGAAATCATGGCTACACCTGTTATTGCTGGAGAGAAAACTGCTTCAGAAAGATTTGCTGGGGCAAAAAGAACATATACTGTTGAAGCTATGATGCAAGATGGAAAAGCTGTTCAAAATGGAACTTCACATTTCTTTGGTACTACTTTTGCAAGCCATTTTGGCGTTGAGTTTTTAGATTCAGATAATAAATTAAAAAATCCTTCTACTACCAGTTGGGGTGTTTCAACAAGAATGATTGGATCTTTAATAATGGTTCATTCCGATGACAAAGGTCTTGTACTACCTCCAAAAATTGCTCCAATTCAAGTAGTTATAATTCCAGTTTTGCTTGGTAAAAATGACGAACAAATTCTAAAAAAAGCCAAGGAAGTTCAAGCTAATCTTATCGCTCAAAGTTTGTCAGTTAAGCTTGATACTAGCGATAGAAGACCAGGAGAGAAAATATTTAGTTGGGAAAAAAAAGGTGTTCCAGTTCGTATAGAAATTGGTCCTAAGGATTTAGAAAATAATATGGCTGTAGTTACAAGGCGTGATACTTCAGAAAAAATTACAATTTCTTTGAATGAATTAAATTCTAAAACCATTGATTTATTAGATGATATTCAAGTTAATTTGTTTCAAAGGGCAAGTAATTATAGAGATGAGAAAATTGTAGAAGTAAATAACTGGGATGAATTTAAAAAAGAAATTTCTGCTGGAAAATTTGTTATCGCTGCTTATGACGGAACTGTAGAAACTGAAAAGGCTATAAAAGATGAATTGAAAGTTACTACAAGATGCATTCCGTTTAATTTAGATCAGTCTAATTTACCTGAAAAGTGTATTTATTCAGGTAAAAAAGCTGTGGTTAAAGTTATTTTTGGAAAGAGTTATTAATCTTGAATAGAAACACGATGAGGCGAAATTCTTGCAAAGAAATAAATTTATTGGCTTAATAAATTAGTACTAATCTATTTACTAATTATGTCAGAAAATCCTAATGCAAAATTAAATACTTCTTCTGTTGAAACCCAACGAGATTTGCGTGTTATAACCATGAATAAGCTGATTGAAAAGGGAATAAATCCATTTCCTGCTGGTTCAAAAAGAGATTTTAAATTAATGGAAGTTAAAACAGATTTTCAGAACTTAACTAAAAAATTTACAGAAAACTCTTCTCAAAAAATTACTATAGCAGGCAGAATTAAAAGAAAAAGAAGCAGTGGTAAAATTGGTTTTGTGGTTTTGGAAGATGAAAGTTTGCCAAGTGGTTTTCAGTTGGTGTTTAAGTCGGATATTTTACCTGTAGAAACAATCGTAGAAACCCAGTTACTTTCTTACACAGATTTTAAAACATTAATTGACGACGGTGATTACATTCAAGCTAGTGGTTATTTAGCAGAATCTTCAACAGGAGAACCAAGTTTATATGTTCAAGAATTTAAGATTTTAACCAAGTCCTTAAGACCTTTGCCAGTTGAATTATCTGACATGGAACAGAAATATCGTCAGAGATATATTGATATGAGGCTTCACCCAGAAGTTCGTGAAATGTTCGTTATGAAAAGCAGGTTTTGGTCTGCCACTAGAGAATACATGATTTCACATGGGTTTTTGGAAATTCATATGCCTACAATGGAAGAGACAACTGGAGGGGCTGAAGCTTCACCTTTTACAACTCACCATAACGCTTTGGATCAAGATTTTTATTTAAGAATTAGCTCTGAGCTTCATCAAAAAAGAATGATAGTTGGTGGTTTTGAAAAGATATTTGATATTGATAAAAATTTTAGAAACGAAGGAATTGATGATGAACACTTGCAAGAGTTTGTTCAAATGGAATTTTATTGGGCATATGCTAATTTTGATGATTTAATAAATTTCACTGAAGATTTAACTAAGTTCACAATTCAAAAAACTTTTGGAACAATGAATTTAGAATACAAAGGGAAAATGATTGATTGGAGTAAGCCATGGCCAAGAATGCCTTATTTCGAGTTTATTAAACATTTCGGAGGCTTAGATATTAGCTATGCAAAAACTGTCGCTGACCTGCAGAAAATAGCAGATGAAAACAATATTAAGTATGAAGAAACCGATGGTTTTGGTAGATTGTTAGATTTAATTTATAAAAGGACTGCCAGAACAAAGTGTATTGAACCAGTATGGTTGATAGATCATCCTGTAGAAATTTCTCCACTTGCTAAAAGAAAAACTGATAATCCTAATTTAACACAAAGAATTCAATTGATTGCCTATGGTAGTGAACTGAACAATGGTTTTAGCGAGCTTAATGACCCAATTGACCAAAAAGCTAGATTTGAAGAACAGCAAAGTCAGAGAGATGGCGGGGATGATGAAGCTATGATGATTGACGAAGATTTCGTAGAAGCCTTGGAAATAGGTATGCCACCAACTGCAGGTTTTGCTTATTCTGAAAGACTTTTCAGTGTTTTGGCACAAAAACCAATTAGAGAAACAACACCGTTTCCTTTAATGAAACCTAAGAAATAGTTTTTCATCGTATATTTTTGGAAAGAAAAACCTTGTTGAACAACTTACAAAAATTATCCTATGATGAACTAAATTCCAATTAGTTTTTGTGACTTTCTCCACTTGTATATTTCTACAGTCCATAAAACCAAAGAGGATAAAAATATTAAATACAAAGTATCTGTAAGGCTAAAAGGAACAAGTTTTAAAACACTGGCAAAAGGTGTGGTTGGTATAAAAATAATTAATAAAGCTGAAGATAAAGTGCTTAATATTAGAAATGGATTATTTAATGATGATTTTTGGAAGAAGGTGCTTTCCAAAGATTTTATATTTAATAAGCTAAAAATTTGAGACATACTAATTACAAAAAAAGCTGCACTGGTTGCTATCAATTGCCCTTGGTTTAAAAAGCTAAAATAGGCAATAAAAGTTGCAGGCAACATGGTAAAAACAGTTAGTAAAATAAAAGGAATAACATTTTTATTTAAAATTTCATCATCTATTTTGTTGGGTGGTTTTTTCATTAAGTTGCTATTAGCTGGGTTTACGGCCAGGGCTATTCCGTTTATTCCGTCGGTTACAAGGTTAAGCCATAAAATTTGGGTAGCACTAAACATTCCGCCAATTCCAAACAAAAAAGAGGATAATAAAATGGCAATTTCAGCAAGGCTTGTTGAAAGCAGATAATAACTTACCTTTCTTATATTTTGGAAAATATTACGCCCTTCTTTAATGGCTAAAATTATTGAACTAAAGTTATCGTCGGCTAGTACTACTTTGCTAGATTCTCTGGCTACATCTGTGCCAATTTTGCCCATGCTTATACCAATATCGGCTTTTTTTAGAGCAGGGGCGTCGTTTACACCATCGCCTGTCATGGCTACAATGTTACCTTTTTTCTGAAGAATTTCTGTGATAATTAGTTTAGTTTCAGGGTTAAGTCTGGCTAAAACTAGCAAGCTATCCAAAGCCTTTTCTTGCAGTTCTGGGCTTAATCGCAAGAATTCCTTTTCCTCTAAAACAAGAGGGCTATTGTTTAAATAAGCCTGCTCGGTTTTAAAATCTAAATTTTCTGCTGTGTCGTTTGGAATTAGACCAATTTCTTTGGCAATTGCTGTAGCAGTTTGCTTGTGATCTCCGGTTAACATCATTACTTTTATTCCCGCAGCCTTGGCTAAGGTTATCGAATTTTTAACTTCTGGCCTTACAGGGTCTTGGATGCCAACAACACCAAGAAAAGTAAGTCTTTCTATGTCTAGTTTTGAATCAATCTCACTATTCTCCTCTGGCATTTTTTTAATTGCTAAGGCAATGGTTCTAAAGCCTTGGCTTGTAAATTGGTTTAAAGCCGAAGACAACTTATCCTCCAGCGTTTCAGTCTTTTTAATTATTTCCCCTTTTTCATTGTAGAAATTGCTGGAGCGTTCAAAAATAACCTCTGGGGCACCTGTAACTAATAGTAAATTTTCACTTTTATCAAAAATATTTTCAACTAAAGTTGCTCTATATTTGACTGCTGAAGTAAACATTAAGTCATCCTTAACAAGCCATTCTTTTTCTAGGTCCTCTCTTTTTATTCCAGCTTTTTGGGCAAGCACAAACAAACCAGCTTCAGTTGGATCGCCTATTACATTATACTCAACCCCTTCTATTATAGATTTTTTTGTAACCAAGGCTTTATTTCCTAAAGCACACACAAAAAGCAAGTCTTCCAGGCATGTATTATTGGTAATTGGGTATTGCAGGCTATTTTGTTCTATATTTCCTTTGCTACTCCAGCCCTGACCTGTTACTTTTAATATTCCTGTATTAGGTAGAAAAATACTTTGAACAGTCATGGTATTTTCAGTGATTGTTCCTGTTTTATCGGTGCAAATTATGTTAACTACTCCAAAGCTTTCGGTAGATTGTAAGTCTCTAACTATGGCGTTATTATTAGCCATTTTTTTAGCTCCTGCAGAAAGTACAACAGACAATATGGCAGGTAACCCCTCTGGTATAGCAGACACTAAAATTGCGGTAGTAATTAGAAACATTTCTAGCAAGTTTCTGCCTTGAATAAAGTATCCTACAATAAAAATTAGCGATGATGATGCAATTGAAATTACGGCCAATTGTTTGGCTAAGGTGTCGGTTTTGGTTTTGAAATGGTTTTGTTTTGTATTAATTTTTCCAAGTATGTTAGCTATATTTCCAAACTGGGTCTTATTTCCTGTGGCTACAACAACTGCTTTAGCTACACCTGTAGAAACCAGAGTGCCCATGTAAACCATGTTTTTTCTGTCGGCCAGGGTTAAATTTGGTTCAATTTTGGCACTATTTTTGGCTATAGGTAAAGATTCCCCAGTAAGACTAGATTCAATTGTTTGAAAATTCTTGGCATAAAAAATTCTAGCATCAGCCGCAATTCTATCACCTTCTTCTAGCTCTAGAATATCACCAATTACTATTTCTTTGCTTGGTATAATTAATGGGTAACCGTCTCTTATTACTTTGGCAGTTGGTTGAACCATTTCCTTCAAGGCTTGGATGCTTTGCTCGGCTTTGTATTCTTGGAAAAACCCTATAATACTGTTAGCTAAGATAACTAAAAGAATAATATACCCATCGCTGGCGTGATTCAGAAAAAATGAAATTATTGCAGCAAAAATTAGAATTAAGATTAGAAAGCTTTTGAATTGATTAAAATATAAAAATAAGTAATTAATTCTATCTTGTTCGGGAAGCTGATTTGGTCCAAATTGGGATAATCTATTTTTTGCTTCAAGACTGGTTAATCCTTCCTTCCTTGTATCAAGTAATTCAATGACTTTGTTGTATTCCAAGCTTTCTGGATTTTCAATTTTATTTTTATTTTGCAACATATTTTTTTCTTTCTTCACTAGTCTTTTTTTAAAGATTAAGTCTGTTTGAAAGTATATCTATATACCTACAGTTTCCTACTGGAATTATAACTTATCTGGCTTTTATTGGCAAAATTGAAACCAATCTTGCAAAGGCAGTAATATTTAAGAAAAGTTTGACAATTAAAAACTAAACCTTTATAATTAAAATCTAAACCTTTAACATATGACTACAATTTCGACCAC